>Ga0247842_10000830_pt1 | contig 58566 bp, 42 predicted proteins | sample LaCruzMarch2015__3_FD_192411 | JGI IMG/M metagenome (GOLD analysis project Ga0247842, IMG submission 192411) | Freshwater microbial communities from meromictic Lake La Cruz, Castile-La Mancha, Spain - LaCruzMarch2015_19m | ecosystem: Environmental > Aquatic > Freshwater > Lake | place: Spain... | reverse complement strand
CTACGTCCAGATCTGGCGCGACGCAGGCGGTCTGATACAATCTTCAATGACTATATCCGGCATCCTTTACGCGGACGCGTCAGGGCTCAGAAATATTCCGGCCGGGGCTGACAGTCTGGGCAGCCATATAGCAACAACCACATTGAATATGGGCGGCAACAGTATAGTGAGCGCGTCGTCCGGTACGTTTACGGGGGGCGTAACGGCGTCGTCGTTCACCGCGACGGGTATCGGCGTGGCGGCGCCGCGGCTGCGTCTTGACTCAACCGGCAGCGTAGTTATATCTTCGGAGGCCAGCGCCGCCCTGGGCGCGGGTGTGAGTGTGTCGACGAACATTTATATCGTTGGGTTCAGCTCGGCCGCGAAGTACTACGGTGACGGATCAGGGCTCACCAATGTAGGCGGGTCTGATAATCTGGGCAGCCATATAATGAGCAAGAATCTTACGGCTGGAAGCTGGTGGCTTTCCGGTGACGGCGGCGACGAGGGCGTTTCCATAAATTCTAATGGAAATGTCGGTGTAGGGGTTAACCCTGCCACGGTGAAGCTGGAGGTAAACGACGGAGATTCAAATAATCTTACGAGCGGGGTTAAATTTACCAATTTTTCCTGTAGCGGGTTTGACAAGCTCACCGCTGACGCCAACGGCAACCTTGTGTGCGCTACCGATCAGGCAGGCAGCGGTACCGGCAACCTCATTGATACGCTTGGCAGCACGCTGGGCGCGGGCAATAACGCGGGCGCGATAGGGATTGTAAACCTGGGGAATGTCGCTATCGGCGCTGGTTCAGCCGCTACGCGGCTGGATGTTCAGGCTGCGGGCGGGGACGACTACGTCCAGATCTGGCGCGACGCAGGCGGTCTGATACAATCTTCAATGACTATATCCGGCATCCTTTACGCGGACGCGTCAGGGCTCAGAAATATTCCGGCCGGGGCTGACAGTCTGGGCAGCCATATAGCAACAACCACATTGAATATGGGCGGCAACAGCATAGTGAGCGCGTCGTCCGGTACGTTTACGGGGGGCGTAACGGCGTCGTCGTTCACCGCGACGGGTATTGGTATTATGGCGGCGCAGATATTATTTGATGCTTCCAGCAACTTTGTGATCTCTGCGGAGGCCAGCGCTGTGAACGTGTCTACTAATATGCATGTTTTAGGGTATAGTTCAGCCGTGAAGTATTACGGTGATGGTTCAGCACTGACCGGTGTAATGTCCAATCCGGCCGCAGATGATTTTAATATGTCTGACTTGGAAATAGTTGATGTTAATAGCATATCGATAAGCTCGCGCATAGCGGTTGGTAATGCTTCCAGCACTTATCCGTCAATAGTTGCCATGGTTTTGGAGGTTTTCCCCGAGATAAATATCTCTGCCACTAATATTGGTGTAGCTGGCATTAGTTTTGTAAAGCCAGACATCGACAAGAATAACGGTGAGATTGCTATTGGCGGTGACTTCCGCGGGGGAATTGGCAACCCCCTCGTGGTGGATACCGAGTTTGGTTTTCCCACATTGATTGGCCTGCGAGCTTCGGCATGGTCCATGACTTCAGGAAATGTGGGGAACAGTTTCGGCATATATGTGCAGAACGAGCAGGGTGCAGGGATGATAACCAATAATTATGGAGTTTATATTGATGCGCCCAATTCAACCGGCACAATAACCAGCAGTTACGGCCTTTATGTGAAGGATCAGTCCGGATCCGGCACTACCAATAGTTACAATATTTACTCTGACGGGCCGAGCTCTATAAATTATTTCGGAGGTGTTTTGGAGTCGGGGGGCGGAGTAAAGGTTAATACTACTGGAGCCAGGCCTGCTTGCAGTTCAATTACACGCGGGATGTTTTGGGCCACGCAGGGTGGGGAAGGTGTGAAGGATGATGTCGCAGTCTGCACTAAAGATGGAGCAGATGCTTATGGTTGGCGTCTAATTTATTAACGTACGCGGCGTTTGTCGTAATTAGTCCTTTTCAAATACCAGGAGGGTTTCCACGTGGGGGGTGTTGGGGTAGAAGTCGAAGGCCGCTGAGTGGACCAGTTTGTATTTCTCAAGGAAGAAGGCCGCGTCGCGGCCCTGGGTTATAGGGTTGCAGGACAAATAGATTATCCTTTTGGGCAGCAGTTCCATTATGTTTTTTACCACTCTCTGATGCAGTCCCGCCCTCGGCGGGTCCAGTACGAGTATATCTGCTCCGGCAAGCAGGGCGGCGTCGGCTTTCTCCATCATCGAGCATAGTATCTCAAAATTCCCAGCGTTATTCTGCGTCGCGTTAAGCGCGGCGTATTTGACCGCGTTGGGGACGCATTCCACCGCGTAAATCTTGTCCGCCATATCCCTGAGTGCCAGGCCGATGGCGCCCACGCCGGAATACAGGTCTATGATCTTTCCGCATTTGAACGCCGCGCCCCGGATCTCATTAAGTGCTTCTTCAAAAAGCTCCATGTTGTTCTGAAAAAAACAGTCGAAGCCGTAGGACAGGACGGTGTTGCAGACTTTTTCGGTCACAAAATCATTTCCCCAGGCGCTGATGATCTCGTCGGCGGAGCTCATGGGGCTCAGGGGATTGGAATACGCGGCCATAAAGCCGTTCAGCCCTTCCAGCCTGAATTCCGGCAGGACCGCGTCTTTTCGTTTCAGGAACAGGACCGCTATCCGTTCGCCGGTATTCTTAGCCTCGCGGAAGATGAGCGTTTTCAGGTCGGCAGGGGTCAGGCCGGCATCATTAAGTTTCGCCAGTATCTCAAGGGCAAGGGCGTTGGTCTTCTCGCTCATGAGCGCGCAGCCTTGTGGCATCACGTACATATCGCGGTAGTTGCCTCGCTTATGGAATGCGAAGGCCAGTTTCCCGTTGTCACTGGTAAAACTGTACTCTATCTTCGTGCGGTAACCGAAGAGAGTCTTTGCCTCATAAAATTTGTCCAGTCTTACGGTTTCTTTCGTTGTCTGATAAAGGAGGTCTTCAACCAGACCTTTTTTTGTCTCGGCCTGCAGGGGGTAATCCATGATCTGCCATGGCGAGCAGCTGATATAATGGTCTTCTTTCGGTTCTATCCTTCTTGAGGAGGGAGTGAGGATTTCCAGAAGCTCTGCCTCCATGAAGTTGCGCTTTTCCATGGTTACGCGCACGCGGGCAGTTTCACCGGGCAGAATGCCGTAGGCGAAAACAACTTTTCCCTCGTGGCGGCCCAGGGCTTTACCTTCGCCGACTATCTTTTTAAATTCAAGCGTTATTTCTTTATGCATAGGGTTATCGCTATGAGGCGCGTTCAGCGGTCGGTCTATCCGTCCGGAGTATGTGAATTTCGCTACTACATTTAATATAATTTGGAAGGCGAGAACCACTACTATTTAAGAGAAAATTACGAGATAGGGCAAAACGTATGAGAAATAACAAATATAAGTTTATGGCGGTGGTGGCGTTTATGTTCCTGCTGCCGTTCCTTATCCTCGCCCGTCATTTTATGACTGGCAACAAGGAACTTGAAAAAAAAGATGCACTCACTTACATGGAGATGAGGACCAGAATTGTGGCTAATATAGCCGCCGATCTGCTCAGGCTTAATTACGATATATCCAAATTCTCTTCTGCTGAGGATTTTATCAGCGCGTCCCGGGAAGTCAGGAAAAAAAAGCTGGAAAGCAGAATAAAGGAGAATCCCAGCATATACTCGGAATTTTCTGTTCTGGATGCTTCCGGGAGAGAGGTTCTTAAAACAGGACCTGCGGCCTCTAAAGACCTTAATGATTACTCAAGGTCGGAACTTTTAAAGGCCGTCGTTTCCGAGCACTCGTCATCGGGCGCGGTAGAATACAGTGAATATACTCCGCCGGCTCTCGTTCTTGTGGCGCCGCTTGCCAACGGGCGGGGCGATAAAGCGAAAGGGTTCCTTCTGGCCCGCATGAGCCTGGCTTATATCGGCGAGATCGTGCGCGTTATGGGTCGCAATTCGCCGGGGAATATGGGTTTTGTGGATGCCGGCGGCCAGGTGATAAGCGATTCGCTGGGGCATTCAATAATCAGTCCCGGCATAAAGGCGCCAGCTGAAGTTTTGGGAGCGGTGGATGCCGCCTCCGCTAAAGGTCTGGATGACTTTAAAAACGAAGTTTCTCTCAAAGGCCGTCCTTATCTTGTGTCCGTCGCTAATATAAGCGGCACCCGTTGGTGGGTGTTTGAGGTTGTGGACGCTGCCGGACCGCTTAACTACACCGCATCTTTCTGGGCTAAGCGCGTAATATTTATAGGCATACTGCTAATATTAATATTCTCTTTCATTTCCTATGAATTAGCCCAGATATGGCTGGTATCCGGGCACAGCAATTTGGATGTAAAGCAATCTGGCAACCTAGAGGCATAGCAATTCATAAATTTGACTGAATAACTGTAAATCTAAACTGCTTTTCCTCTAAATTTCTGAATTACTAAAGTGTTTGGCCGCATAGGCCTTTTGGCAAAGGCAATCTGGGCCTTTTGCTCTTGAATCAATTCTGCATTTCTGTTATAAATTGAATATGCGATATAATCACCTTTCAATTATCAGGCTATTGGCAGCCTTATTCCTTTTACAACTCCTGGCCCTGCCGCAGGTTCGCGCTGGTATTGAAGATGAACGTCAACAGGCCGGTCGCCTGTTCGATGGTAATATGCCGGCCGCGCCGCTTGGTTTTGATCCTTCGGAGGAAGGAAAGGCTTCGGCTTCTTTCGAGTTTCTTCAGCAGACAAAAGAAGTTCTCTCGTCCGGGCATTGGGATGGCAGCGTGCCTACTGTAAGACAATTCATGTTCAGGAACGCCCAAGAGGGCTGGACGGCTCAGGCTCAGAGCGTCGGACTGGAAGGTTTCCTCTGGACTAAGAAAGAGTTAGAGGGAAAATACGGGGAAGGGCAGTTCATCGGACAGCTTGATGATTATTTTACTTACCTGGATACCCTGCTTGCCCCGGTTTCCTGGACCAAGGAGTTACGCGATTCACTCACCGAGCTGAGGAATTCTGATCTTACCGCTTCGCAGAAAAACGCCAGCCTGAACCAGATGCTGGAATACTATGTATCCGGACTGCAGAGCAACATGGCGAAATACGACCAGGCTGACTGGTCTAAGAAAGCCCGCATCTATGAGCTGTTCCCCAGGGCTTATAACCTTGCCGGCAGACGCGAAGCGCAGGGTTTCAAGTCTCCATCCGACCCCGCTAAAACTCTTTTCTTCAGGGATTTCAAGAGTTCGGATTTCGACGTAATAAAACGCATGGGCTTTGACACTATCTGGCCTATGGGCATACTTCCTATAGGCGTTCTGGGGCAGACCGGGACCGGAGGTGGCTCACCTTATTCCATCAGCGACCACGGCACAGTTAACCCGGACCTCGGCACCGAAGGAGATTTTAAGGAGTTCGTGAAAAAGGCTCACGCGTCCGGTTTGAGGGTGATAGTTGATTTCGTTGTCAACCATACTTCGCTGGATTCCAAACTTCTCAACGAGAACCCCGATTATTTTATCAGCTTCCGCTATGACGGCCCCTGTCCGCGCGATGGTTTTTTTGAGCATTACCAGGGCGGCGCTAAGTATTGCGTGAGCAACGGCGGTTTTGAATACGGCGGCGGCGTGTCTACCTGGATAGACACCGCGCAGATAAATTACTCCAACCGCATTCTCCGTACCCGCATGACTGAACTGGTCAAGGGCTGGGTGACAAAATTTGATGTGGATGGGTTCCGCGTGGACATGGCTTATCTGGCGCTGAATAGTGTTTTCTCGCGCACCTGGCGCAAGGCTATGCCGGCCGATGAATTCTACCGCCAGCTGATATGGACTGTTAAGGCGGTTAAACCCTCGGCGGCTTTTATGGCCGAGGCCTATGCATTTCAGGAAGACCTTTCGGCCTGCGGTTTTGATTCCATCTATAGCAAGCACGAAACGGCGCGCCCGGAAGGTCAGACCGGCTGGTATAACGCGACCGAATCCGGGAATTACGGCGAAATCCAAAGCACCGTCAATCGGGTCGCCTATCTGGCCTGGCAGAAAGGCGGCGCGGGTTCGGTGGTTTTTATCGGCAACCATGATGAGTCGGCCCCTGAGAAAGTTTATGGCCGCCGCCTGCCTGCCGCTCTTATTCTTACTATGCTTTACCCCGGCGCGGTTCTTATGTACTCCAGCGCCGAGATCGGCTACGACGCCGCCATTCCCGGCGGCGAACCCAAGCCCCTGCCTTTCAGCGTGCCGGCACAGATAGACTGGAACGCCGGCAGTCCGTGGGTCAGGCAAACCTATCAGGAGATCCTTGCGGAGACTAAGAAAGTACGGGCCGAGATGGGCGATTACGATATGGCGCCTCTATGGCCGGCTAATGGTGAAAAATGGGCTGGTTATACCCTTACGTCAAAGACCAACCCCGGTCTTAAAAAAGCCGTTTTCGCTAACGTAGCTGTTGACGGGACAGCTGTAAATATTCCCGCGTATGGTGTCAACGCCTGGCTTGCCCCCGGGGATTACCGGATAATCAATATTAAGTAATTTGCTACAATAAGAGCAGTGGTGGGGGTACCGTTTCTAGTATTCTGTTCATATTTTAGCCCAGGGCTTCAGATAGCCCGGGAGAGGTTATAGTGCTGCGTTCAAATCCGCATCTCATAGAGATTAACGCCAGATTGTGGCTTAAGACGCTGAGGAAGAAGTATTCCCTGGCGGAGATGACTATTTCCTCTATTCCGGAGGAGGAATGGCTGGAGTTGAAGCATTTGGGTTTTGATATCGTGTGGATGATGGGCGTCTGGAATCCCAGTCCGGAGGCCGCCGCTATAGCGCGCGCCGATGTGCGGCTTCTGGCGGAAGTAAAAAAGATCTCTCCGGAGTTGGGTGTTGAAGCCATCGGCGCATCCCCGTACGCCATCCAGGGCTACAGACTTAACCCGGAACTCGGTTTTGAGTGGGAGCTTAAGGCGCTTAAGGAAAAATTGAATTCCCTGGGGATGAAGCTCCTGCTGGATTTTGTTTCCAACCACACCTCCAGGGATAATCCCTTTCTGCATAAATGCCCGGAGTGTTTTATCACGGGCTCCGAAGAGGATTTTAAGGCCCATCCCGACTGGTTCTTTGAGACGGACATAAGCGGAAAGAAAACCTACGTGGCTTATGGCCGCGACCCCAATTTTCCGGCTTGGACAGATTCGGCGCAATTCAACTATTTTAATCCTTATACCCGCGAGAAACGGCTTGAGCTCCTGCTGGAGCTGGCCGAAGTATGCGACGGAGTGCGTTGCGACATGGTGATGCTCACGCTTAACGATATTCACGAGAGCACCTGGGGCTGGCTGCTGAACAGGAAAGGTTTCAAAAAGCCGCATGAGGAGTTCTGGAAGCATGCGATCCGGACCGTGCAGGAAAAGCACCCACAATTCATATTCCTTGCCGAAGTTTATTGGGGGCTTGAATGGCAGGTTCAGCTGATGGGGTTCGATTATACTTATGATAAGATCACATACGATCGTCTGCGCTTTATGGGCGCCGAAGAGGTCAAGGGCCACTTGCACGCGGAAAAACTTTACCAGAAGCGTTCAGTGCGGTTTATAGACAATCACGACGAGATCCCATCCATAGAAGCTTTCGGACGGGACAAGGCTTTCGCTGCCGCCGTCATAATCTCCACTATAAAAGGACTCAGGTTTTATAACGATCCGCAGCTGGAAGGATTGCGTCACAAAGTGCCGCTGCAACTCAAAGAGATCTGGGAGCATTCTCCTGACATGTCCGTATGCAAGTTTTATGAGAAGCTTTTAAAGATTGTGGACCATCCCGCTTTCCACGGGGGAGAATGGAACCTTCTGGAGGTGCGCCAGTGTGACCCGCAGAACCATTCCAATAAGAATATTTTGGCTTGGAGCTGGGCCCAGCGCCGCACAATAAAGATCGTGGTGGTAAACTATTCAAATACGCCGTCCCGCGGCACGGTCAACATCTCCGTGAAAAGCACCGGAGAAGGCACCGCTTTGTTTGAAGAGCTTTCGGACCGGTTCTTCACTTTCGAGGCTGAAGACCTCTCGGAAGGTCTTCGCCTCCGGGAAATGGCCCCCTACGCCTCCACTATTTTCGACGTGGAATTCTAAATAACCTCTACCCTAATCCCTGTACCCGCTACCCTGCTTTTTATGGCTCTCTTGCCAGGGTGAAAACCGCGGTGCCGGCGGCATCTGAGTTTTCAAGCGCCCGGGCAAGTTCATCGGTTGTGGCAAGCGTTGTGGCTACATCGTCCACTATAAGTATGCGCCGGCCCTTAACCAATTCGGGTTTGACCACCTTAAAAGCTTCCTTGACATTTTTTAGCCGCTCTTCTTTTGATAATCCTGTCTGAGAAGGTGTATTCCTCACCCTTTCCACCGCGCCCTTAAGCACAAACAGATTCTTCTCACGCGCCAGAACTTCGGCCAGCAGTTCCGACTGGTTGAAACCGCGTTCGCGCTCTTTCACCCTGAAAAGCGGGACGGCTATGACGAAATTGTAATCCTTCAGTTCAGGATGTCTGTCATAAGCCCGGACCAGTTCCATGCCCAGAGATTCAGCCAGATTCTTTCTGCCGCGGTATTTGAAAGCGTGGATAAGCGACCTGAGTTCTGGATTGAAGGCGAAAGCTGAGCGTACCAGTGCCACCTTCAGCCGGGCGCTCTTATTCCCTCGGCAGCTAAAGCAATATTCGCCACCGGAATCCAGAGGCAGGCCGCATTTTATGCAGCTTGGCCCGGTTATCTGTTCAAGCGAGCCCAGGCAGGCCGGACAGAGAGGTCCTGTATCCAGGTAATGGAGATCCTCTTTGCAGTGCGCGCAGGTTTTCGGTAGTAAGACATTAAGCAGATATTTTCCGATACTTTTAATGTTTAGAGGCATAGCGGTTCAGATGTAAAGCAATTTAGAGGGTGGTGTTCCTTAAGTTTTATTCTTCGCTTCCTTGCGTCTAAACTGCTTTGCATCTTTGCATCCTTAAAACTGGAACGTCAGAGTGCTGCCGGCCTGATAGGAGATGTATTCCTCCTGTTTGAGGAAGTTATGCCAAAGCCTCTGGAGTCCGGCGTTGAAAGTGAGGCGCAGATTCTTGGCCGCTTCATAGTCGGCGCTGGAATTAAGGGAGAAAAGCCGGTTGTTGTCCGCAACGGTCACGGGAGATTTTTTGATGGCGTAATTTAAAGTGGTCGTCCAGATGATGCGATTAGTGAACACAAAAATCTGCTTCATGAAAGGGAGTTTAAGTCCTTTTGGCAGCTGGAGGTCTGTTTTTATCAGAAGACTTGGCGTAATTGTTTTCGTGTTCTGTGTTACGATGCCGAGGCCGCCTTTAGAGATATCATAAACATAATCCACTTTAGGCGTGAAACGGAACTTTTTATAGTCAAAGGTGCTCTGCAGCGTGGCGTCATAGTGCCGCGTGCTGGAAACTTTCTGGTTTAGCCGCAGGTCTTTGCGGTCGGTCAGCCTGGTGTTATAGCTCATGGCCGTATCAAAATAATTCAAAACTTTTAGGCGCAGGTCCAGGCCGTAGGTGTCCGAGAGATCCAGGCTGATCTTCTTGGTTTCATTGGTGTTTTTTGAATACTTTAGATTGACGGTGGCATTTTGCGCCCACTTGGCGGAGCGGGTCAGGATCTCCAGCTGGGACATTGAAAGGATCATATCGGGGAAGGTTCTGTTGAGGCTGGTCGTCTTAGTGCCGGTGACCTCGGATTTCTGCAGAGAATTTGAGAAGCTGTTGGTGACGCTTACGGTGTTGAGAGGGGCTGCCGCACCTTTAAGAGCGAAACCTTCAAAAGGCTGCCAGCGCTGGGAGGAATTTATTGTGTCGCGCAATGTTACAGAATTCCTCTGGGCCAGCTGGCTCTTCGGTTTGAGGGAGTCGCGGATCCAGAGGCTTTGCTTGGCATCCAGGCCCTTTTCCACGTTAGACCAGGAATCGCCGTCCTGGATCTGGTAGTTGGAAGAGATGACCATGGAGCGGAGAAGGCGGTTCTTTGGCATGAGATCGTTCACGTTGAGAGTAAGGTTGACGGCGCCCTGGGAATTGCGGTTTATGGTCTTTATTTCACCCACGTTGAAAACTGCGCTTGTTGACAGTACCGTTACCGTAGTGACATTCAGATTATTGTTTTCCATGGTGGTTATGGAATAGGTGAACCCGGGATTCAGCCAGGAGAAGAACATCAGATTGGAATTAAACTCCGCTGTCTGCTGCATGGATTTAGGATAACGCAGCATGTTGGCCGGCGAAGCCGGGTTAACGCGCGTTTCCCTGACCTGAGACAGGGCGTAGCCGGGGTTAAAGGAGGAGCCGCGCCATGGAGTGAATGTAAGCTTGGCGCCGTAAGTGTCGGTCCTTTCATCCGTGGCGAAAAGGCCTGAGGCGGCCGTTGTTGTGAGCTTGACGGCATTATAGGCTACTTTATTCCTGCCCAATGAATAATTCAGAGTTATATTATTTGGCAGGATGAAAACATTGAGCGGCACCGCGTAGGAGAGGTTGCCGGTGTATACATCCCTGTCGTCACGGCGTGCCATGAGCGTGTAGTCGGTGCGATTTTTTGCGTAGTTGAAGCCCAGTCGCGGCAGAGAGCCGACAGTGAAATTGCCGGCCGCCGTGCCGTCGAACCGCTTTACCTGGCCCTGCTGCAGAGAGTTGACCAGATTGTTGGCCCCGGTAATAGCTGTGTTGGGGGTAGTGACCAGCTGGCGCGCGGCCGTGAAATTGAGCGGTAGAAAGGCCAGGCGCGTGATGTTCAGGTATCCGGTCTGCTGCTCATTGTCCTGATTTGCGATGGCGGTCACCGGGGTCTGAAAGTTTCTGTCCATGTAGCGATGCTTTCCGCCGAAATTGACCCAGCCCGGGATTTCGAACGAACCTTCCACTTTTCGGGCATTGCCCACCCGGGTCAGAGGTTTAGCGACATGTATCTCGTTAACATAAACAGTGCCGTTCTGAGTGGTTCCGCCTTTGGCGGCTACGCCCAAGATGATCTGCGGAACCTGCTGCAGGCTCGGAGAGCCCTTTGAGGATATTGTGACGGTATAGTTGGATCCGTTCACCCAGAGTTCCGGGATGCCGTCCTTGTTCAGATCCAGCTGGTCTATGGTGATGAGCCGCCAGCCGGTAAAGTCCAGCGGAACTTCGGCCCGGAAATTGTTGTTTTCGTCGCCAAGCTGAAGGAAAAAGTCCGCGTTGGCATAGGTAGCGCTGCTGTAAAGAAGGAATTTGAATTTTTCGTGTTGGGAGATATCTATCGGCTGCGTAAATTTGCGGTAGACATAAGCGGTCGAGCTGGACGTGATATTCGTAAAGTTGACCGACAGGGCCTGTTCAGAAAGATTCTGGGAATTGGTTTTACTTTTCTGGTCCGAGACCGAACCATAAAGCTTGTTGAATACATCGGTGGCGTCGCCGCCGGCGGAGAAAATGGGGGGATAGCCGGGGTTATCGATGTTGTTTACCGCCTGGAGCTGCATAAATCCCGTGTTCGCTGTCGTGCTCTGGCTGACTGCCCAGGTATTGCCCACAGCGGCTATGCGGGCGAATTTTATAACTCCGGAAGTCGGCCCGCCGTTATATTTCAGTGAAATACGGACCTGTTTAACGGCATTCCAGCGGTAGGTGTCCGTGGATGTTATGGGGATGGGAGTGTAAAGCGTGTGCCAGCCCGTAAAATCTATATTGTTCGTGTCAACGCTGTCGTTATCAGTGTTGTCCTTGAATTTGGAGGAAGTGATATACCCGAAGTCGCCTCCGGTGAAGTCCTGAGGGTCCAGGCGGCCATTTTTATTGAGGTCCTCGGAGTCCATGCGACCATTGCCGGAGCCATAACGTTTCTCACCCTTCCCGGCCGGTTTATAAATCCAGCCGGTGTCTTCGGCGGGCGCCAGCTGGTTGTCGCAGTTCGTGTCTTCGCTCTTCGGGGCGTTATTGAGAGTGAGGCCCTTTTCGCATACGAAGTTTTGTCCCCCGGTGCCGTCCGCGTCTTCGTTTATCTGCCCAAGATGGATATTGAATAACGGGCCGTTGATATTGTCTCCGTAGACGATCATCTCCAATCCCGTTTTTTGCGAGAAGTCCAGGCCGGTGGGCGAGAGAGGGTAAGCTATGGAAATTTCTGAGGAAACGCTGAAATCGTAGTTGACGCTCAAAACCTGCTGGGTGCCGTCTGAGGTCGATCCGGCGTTTATGGCCTGCTCTTTGACGTCCTCGCTGTTCCAATTTAGCGCGCGGGGATCCGCCGGGCCGTAGAGTGAACCGAGCGGGTTGGCTGCTATCTGCCAGAAATTGGCGTCCAGGGAAGGTGAGTCGTCCTGCTTGATTCCCTCCATGTTGTCTACAAGCGCGTTGTCGTTGAGGTTTGGGTTAAGCCGCGACTGCGCCACTTCGCCGCCAAGCGTGGTCCTTAACCCGAAGATGTTAAGCGCTTTCAGCTGGGCGTCTCCCTCATAGACCAGCATGCTGTTGGTGAGGTCGGTAACATTGGGCACGGTATTAGATTTTATGCCTCCCTGGTAGAGCAATGTGCTGCCGACAGAGAAATGCTGGCTCAGATCGTAAGAAACGCGGCCGCCGACCATGGATTGGTTGCCGATGCCGCCGAAGGGGGAAACTTCGTAAACGATCTCTATCTTCGAGTCCTGCCTTATGCGGTCGGGGTAATAAAAGGTAATGAATCCTGAGTCGTAGTCGATGAAGTATTCCTCATTGCGGTTTATCTTGACTCCGTCCACACGCACGTTTTCGGATTGTACTACGATACTTGGTTCCAGAATAAAAGTCTTGAATCTGTAGGAGTACTCCACGCGGAATATGCGTTTAGAGACCGGCGCGGCTGAATAGATCTGCGCATCAGGCTGGGTGCCGTCCGAGGTGAAGATCTGCTTCAAATTAAATATACCCTGTTCAAAGTCAACTTCTATGGTGTCGGGATATTTCGGCATGTTGTTGGCAAGAGTGGACAAGACTTCGTTGCGGTTCAGGTCCTGCACCTTCAGCGTGAAATTTCCGCGCCCGTCGTCGCGCACTATATTGGTCTGTCCGATGGGGTAGTATGTTTTAAATTCCCTGTTCCATCCCGCTTCCTGGGAATTGGGCACGATCTGGATGTCGTTGGGTGTTTTGATGAGTTTGTAAAGATTGGTGCCCCCGATGGTGAGAGTTGTGGAAGATACGTTCTGGGAGAGACGGGTCCCATTTCCGTTCTCAAAGTCTATAATAACCACATCCTGCGGGTTAAGAGTTCGGTTGAATGTTACGATACCTTTGATATAATCCATGACATAGTCTATGCCGGGGTTCATGATCTGGAAGCGCCCGGTGTAGGAAGAGGAGGGCACGGCCAGATCGTCCGCGCCCATGCCGAATACCGTTACGCCGTCGACTATTGCCTGGCTTTGCTGGTCTATGTAAATGCGCTCCGACCCGGACTGTATGGGGAGACGGTTCAGATTTCCGAAGGTCACGTCGTAGTATTTACGTCTTAGATAGTTGGTGTCAAGTATATCCACGCTTTGGAATTGTGTGTTGCCGGTGAACTGTTTGGTTTTGGTCAGACCTTTCGTGCGCGAACCTACGAAAGTGAACTTAAAACGGCTGGTCTTTAGATCGGCGCGGATACCGAAAAGCTGCTTATTATAGGAGACAAATTCGGTGGCGGGCAGCGACAGGTCTATGTCGCCGAAGGAAACATTCTGGACCACTTCGTTAGGATCGCCCTGGTAAACCACGGAGATGTCCTGCTTGTCCAGCTTGGTGTCGTCGTAGTCCACATTCACAGAGATCTTTTGTCCGACCTTGCCCTGCATGCGCACCTGCATCTGCTGCGTGATCTCGAACAGGCTGAGCGCGCGCGGTCGGCTGACCGCGGTTTGGTCATTCACGTAGCGCTTAGAACTGTAATTTAGGGAAATGACTTTGCGGCCGGTGACGGAAAGTGAGGTTCCTGAATCCTTAAATTCCAGCTCGGGCTGCGGGCCGAGCGGGGTTTCAGTGGAGACTGCGACTTCCTGTATGGGTTTGATCTCGACACGGTTAAAGTGTCCGCTCTCTATCTGTTCCCTGACGTTGTTCCAGGAATCAGAGGAGTAGTCAAGCGGTACAATGCTGTCCAGATCTGGCTCCTTTCCGGTCGCGTCCTCTCCCTCGCCCGCGCTCAGCAGCCGGTCGGGGTTGGCGCGGTCCAGAAGGAGAAAGCGCGCGGCGCCGGTTGAAGGGGTGGCGAGGTAGGACTCCTCTGACCAGGCTAAGCCGGGCAGGAGCGTCAGAAATATAAATAAAAGGCTTAAGCTTTTTTTCACTTTAACCGGGGGCTCTCATCATCGCGGCAAAATAGTAAACTATATTATAATATAGTGTAATATACGCAGGTTACGGATTTATTAGCAAACCAAGCGGATAGGCTGCGTCAAGAAAGGCCATTATGCTGAAGAAAGAGCGGGCCGAAGGCAAATCCGCCTGAAAAGGCGGACCTGACAAACTTCAGCCGAACGGCAGATCTTGCTACCCGAAAGTCGCAGTTGCCCGCAGCTTAAACAATCCGGTAGATATAATAATAGAATAATAAGATGCGCATTCCTATATCCCAAAAATACATCCTTCAGGTCTTTTCGCGTTTTCTGGCCCTGTCGCTTTTCGTTTTTGCGTCCATTTTCGTGATGGTCAACTTTGTGCAGATAGTTATACAGGGGGCTTTGAGCGGTTTTTCCTTCTATTTCCTTTTCAAGAGCATCGTCTATCTCCTGCCTAATATACTCTCCATGTCGCTACCGCTATCCTTCCTGATGGCAGTGTTGCTGAGCCTGGGCCAGCTTTCCCAGGAAGGCGAGGTAGTGGCGCTCAGGGCCGGAGGATTCTCTTTCACCGAGATCCTGGCGGCTATTTTCTGGGCGTCTATAGCCGCTTCAGTTATACTGCTGGCGGTGAACAACTGGTTCGGGCCGAAAACGCTGAAACGCTCTACTGATTATACGCTCTCAATGATAAACCGGGTGACCAGAGTGGAATTGAAGCCCCGCACTTTCCAGAAGGTTTCCGACTGGGTGATATATTCGGATGAAGTTGACGCGCTGTCAAGCGGGCTTAAGGGTGTCAAACTTATCCGGCGCGTGAATGTGAATAATGATCCCGCTTTCGTGACCAAGATCAACGCGAAGGAGGGGAATTACTCGGTTCTGCGCGAGCGTGGGATAGCCATCGAACTCAGGGACGGCCAGTTCAGCCAGACGGATTATAAGGACGACAATAAGGTCATTTACGGAGATTTCTCATCGTACCGGACTATTATTCCGTTCTTTTCCGGCAGTGCGGATTCGCGCAAGTTAAGTCCGCGTGAGATCTCCTCCTCGGGGCTTTTGCGTAAAATATCGAAGGGGGCCATTGACGCCGAAACCGGGGCTAAATACCGGATAGAGATAGCTTCGCGCTTTGCAATGGCTCTTACGCCGCTGGTGTTTTTCCTCATTGGTGCGCCGCTGGGAGTGGTGTTGGAGAAAAAAGGCCGCTCGGCCGGCTTCGCCGTAAGCCTGGTGATCATCTTTTTTTATTACGGTTTAAGCATAACTTCCATGGTTTTGACCAGAAAGTACGCCTGGCTGTTCCCCTGGGCGATGTTCGCGCCTGCCGTGGCCGGCGCCGCGCTGGGGCTTTGGATGTGGAAAAAAAGGCTGTATGCGCGCTAAAAGCAGAAGAGGATTGGAAGATTAGAGGATTAGATAAAGGAACTCAACGAACTAGTCCTCCAGTCCTCTAGTCGTCTAATCTTCCTGATTCGTTTATGAACAAAGTTTTTTTCAAATATATTGCCGGAAGTTTCTGGGGACCCTTTTTCTTCGGCCTCGGGGTTTTTGTGTCGCTTCTTCTTTTTGGCAGTCTTTTCGATAAGATAAGTTTTTTCATGAAGAGCTCTTCCGGCTTTGACACTTTTTTAAAATACCTCGTCTACCAGTTCCCCTACTTTATCGTGAAAATGATGCCTATCGCCACCCTCCTGGCTGTTCTGTTCGCCCTGGGGGGGATGATTTCAAGGGGCGAGTGGAAGGCGGGGATGGCCGGAGGTTGGCGGCCGTTTGAAATGGTTCTGCCCCTGCTGGCTTGTTCTGCTGCCGCGGCCATGCTACAACTGGGGGTGCAGGAGACGGTGGCTCCGCCATTTTTTATGAGGTCAGAATATATATTTGAAGGGAAGATGCGTGGCCGCGACGATTGGAAGCGCCTCGTGCGCCGGGAAGTGTCGTTCTCAGCCGGGCCGGACATTTTCGTCACCGCCCAGATTTTTGACGGCGGCAGGGAAACGATGGAACGGGTGCTGGTGAATATTTACTCAGGCGGCAGGATCGCAAAGGAGATAAATGCCCTGAAAGCCATGTGGGACAGGGCCGCCGGCGTATGGGTTTTTGAGAACGGGGTGCTGATACAATATGGTCCGGCCGACGGGGTAAGGCCTGTGACCTCAGCTTTTACTAGTTATTCCGGTCCTCTACACAGCCCGCCGGAGACGCTGATACTGGAACGGCTGGTGCCGGACGGCGTCAGCATGCTGGATATAGCCGACCGGATAAGGCGGCTCGAAGCAATCGGCGCGCCGGTAGTGGCCGAAAAGGTCCAGCTTTATTCAAAGCTTGCCGGTCCGCTGGCGAATATCGTGTTGGCGGTCACCGGGCTTACACTGGTCCTGATAGTGCGAATGAACCGCGTGCTCAGTTTTGGTATCGCGCTGGCCACTGGGTTTTTTTTCTGGGTTTTTATGACTATGGGACAATACGCGGGGGAGGCTGAAATGGTGCCGCCGGTTGTGGCTGGCTTCGGCCCCGCCCTCGTTTTCCTTACAATATCCTTTTTAGGACTCCGTAAAGCTAGGATATTTTAGTAAAAAATATGTTTTTTGCCTGCGCGGCAGGGCGGCGGCAAGACAGCGCTACAGGTGCAGTCCGTAAACAAGGCTGAAGGAATTATTATATGGAAACAGAATTAAACAATAGTGTTTTCAATGAGGCTAAACCTTATGCCTGCTGGTCCTGCGGAGCGCATATATCAGCGCGGGATAATTACTGCAGCAGATGTGGTAAGGGGCAAGGTTCGTTCGTCGACTGGTACTATAAGCATCTGGGGATACTCGTCCTTATCTTCGGCGCAGGACCTTTCGCACTCTATTTTGTATGGCGGTCCCCGGTATTGTCCCGGAACGCGAAGTGGATCTATACCGCTGTCATAGCCCTCTTCACCTGGTATGTCGGAAGAGTTTTTTATAATATCTGGATGTTCTTCCATAATATACTGGGAGCAATGCCGCTTTAGTAATATCCATGATGAGTGTATTCGTTTGCCATACGCCGCAGGCCATATGCCATACGCAGAAATGGACTGATCAATAATTCATGGAAAATATTTCCATAAAAATAATCCTGGCGAAACCCAGGAATCCGGACAATATCGGCGCCGCCGCCAGAGCCATGGCCAATTTTGGATTGAGCGAGCTGGCGCTGGTCGCTCCGCATATCCCCACTTGGAGAGAAACCGCCCAAACCGCAGCCACAGCCGGAAGCGGGGAGCCGATATGGCTTATGGAAAGGGCCAGAGCCGCCGTGGGAGCCGCTGACATTATAAGAACGGCAAAAATTAGCGATACTCTGGCCGAAGCCGCGGCCGATTGCGACCTTCTTCTGGGCACCTCCGCGCTGCAGCGACGCACGCCTGACAGGGATGTCGTACCTCTCGGTGGCACGCTTGAGTTCCTGGCGGAAAGGCTCCCGGCGGGAAAGAGTCATAAAGTGGGCGTACTTTTCGGCTCAGAGAGGACAGGTCTCACCAACGAGGACCTTTCCCATTGTCACGCGGCGCTTAATATTCCTACCAGTGAAAAGCAGCCTTCTATAAATCTCGGGCAGGCCGTGTCTCTGGTTTGCTATGAGCTGGCCGGCCGATCCTCTATAGCCGCTCCCCGCGCGAAGCGTCCTGCGGCGGCCGTCCCGTCTGTTCAGGAAATAGAGCGTGTGGTCTCGGAGATATGTGCTTTGCTGGATGACAAAAAAGTTACCGTGGGGGGGAATTATGAGTCAGAGATACGCAGGTCTGTTCTGGACGCTCGTCTGACGAAGGGCGCTATGGGTATTCTTAAAACTCTGCTGCGGCGAGCCCGCTTGCCTAAATAACTCTCAAAAATCATCGGGTATCTATGGAACCTCGGTCCTGCTATTTGGGCCAGAGTGAGGTGTCCTTATAATTCGCCGGAGTGATTTCGGGTATATGCGGCGCGGCCAGCCCTTTCTTCACCAATCCGCTGAAAGCCGTGTTGGGCATGGCGGCTTGAGGATTGTACAGGGCCGGGTTATAAAACAAGGGTATCCGGGATGCCTCGGGCAGCACTTTGTTCAATAACTGGATCAGCGTTATAATGCAATTGTTGGTGATGGTGTGGTAGTATTCTCCGCGCCGGTTGACAACCGCCTGCGCAATAGCGTCTTTAAGCAGGGCGCGCTTCTGGCCGGGGGTGAGCAGCAGCTCGTACGGAAGAAGCTTTTTGTCCTCCACTCCGCAGGTGAAATTTATGTAATCTTCTTCCGTGGTCAGCAGCCAGAGTATATGGAATTCTTTTTTGAGACTGCTGATCAGATCCACCGGTTTGTCGCTGCGGAGCATCGCCTCCACTGAAAGCAGCAGGCCGCGCGAAGAGTTGCCGTTGGAATCTATGACACCGCCGGCCTTGAAAGTGAACAGCATGACGGCGTGAGAAGCTATGATTTCAGGGGGGAAGGGCTTTTGGATTATATAAACATTTTCAACCAGCGCGGGATTGATTACGGCCGTGCGCCAATCATATGCGTCTCCTCCGGCAGTCTTGCCCCAGCGGACATTGTTTATGGTGAACGCGCCGGCGCTGCCGGACGCGAGGTCGGGCTCGCGCTGGGTCTTGTCTCTCCAGGTCTGCGTGACATTTGACGCGGGATCAAGGAATGCGTCCGCGCGTATTGCCGCCAGATCATCCAGCCGCCGAGACCAGCCGTCCAGTGTAACGGAAGCGCCCGTCTGGGCAAGCTGCGCGGCTTTTTTCTGTATTTCCAGGCTCGCGGGCAGCAGTTTAAATATCCGGCCGTCTGCAACCACGAACGAAAAATCTTCGCCTTCCTTTCTAACGGTGCCCGTTACGCGATAAGGCACCGCGAAGCTGTCTTTCTTTTTATCGGACGCCTTGGCGTCGGCGGCTGAAATTGCGGCTGGACCGGCATTCAGCGCCGGAGAGGGGGTCGGATCGTAAACGCTTTGCCCGGCAGGTTCAATAGCCGGGATCCCGGTCTCAAAATCGGCCGATTTCAAACTTTCGTCGGAGTCAGACGCCACCGCGTCCCTGAAATCTCCGGGATGTGTTGTTGGGTCCGTGTTTCGGGCCCGACCAAGGGCGACCATGCATATCGTCAGTGCGGCAATAACCGAGAAGACAATTTTTTTGTTCATAAAGTTGTTTTACACAGCTCCTAGAATCATTGAATAAATTTTACACTGGGGCAGATGAAATGTCAAGGGCCTTTTCGCGGGAAAATATTACACTATCTTGAAGCCTGAAGAAATGGCGTCACGGTGGAACATCTTTACGGTTTCAAGCGATAATTCGGAGAGGTCCATTCCCGCCAAGGGGATCTTTTTTAAGATATCTTCATTGACCGTGATTATATGGCAGCCGATAGAGTCGGCCTGAAAAATGTTCAATAGTTCCCTCGGACTGGCCCATAGAAGTTCTGTATTCGGATTTTGGGCTATTATGCGCAGAGCCATGGTCATGTGCGGTACCGGGTCGAGCCCGGTGTCGGCCACGCGGCCGGCAAACACCGATACCACGCTATGAGATCGGGCTGACAATGCGTCCGCAACATTCTGCACCTGCTCCAGCGTCATAACTGCCGTAATGTTGAGCTGAAGTCCTTTAGCGGAAAGTTTTTTAATAAGGGGAATAGAGGAGCAGCCGGAAGTATTGGTTATCGGGATCTTAACATATACATTCGGCGCCCAGGAGGATATTTCCAGCGCTTCTGCCTCCATGCTGGCGAAATCATCAGCGAACACTTCGAAGGAAATGGGAAGTTCCTTTATTTCAGTAAGCGCCTCTTTGGCGAAGGCCTTGTAGTCGGTAATGCCCGCTTTTCTCATCAGCGTAGGGTTTGTTGTAAAACCTTTTACAAAACCCGCTCTATAGGCTCGCTTCATGGCCGCCACATCCGCGCCATCGGAGAAAACCTTTATTTTAAGCTGTCCGAGCGTGTTTTTCATTCTTTGCTCCATGTGTCGGCGTTAGTTCCTAAAATTAAAAGGGCGGCGCCGCGGAGATCCTCAGCACGATTTGATGGTGTGGTCTCGCCGGGCTTGTCGCCGTCCTGCAGATTGGTTACCAGTATCGTCCTGACGCCCGCGGCCGCTCCGCACTCTATATCGCTGTTCCGATCACCCACAAGCCAGGAGGCGGCCATGTCCAGTTCGTATTTTTCAGCCGCCTTTAGCAGAAAGTGCGGGTTCGGCTTCCTGCACCCGCAAGCGATGGAGTACCCCGGCTTGTCACCGGAGGGGTGATGATAGCAATAGTAAAATTCATCTACCGGCGCTTCGGCATCGGAAAGTTCAGCCGCTATTTTTTCATGTATCAGCTTTATGTCTTCCAGGGAGGATTTCCCCTTAGCGTAATTGGGCTGATTTGAAACTACGAAAATCATGTAACCTGCGCTGGCCAGACTTTTTATTGCCGCCGCCGAACCTTCCAGCAGTCTGACGTCCCCAGGCAGGCGGGGAGACTCCCATAATCCCGCAGAAACGTTAAAAACCAACGCGTTTATCACGCCGTCACGATCAATAAAAATAGCCCGCCTTTTCATTTCACCGACTCCCATTTCATTTCGCTGGTTTTCAGGGAGGGGTGGGTAACTATTAGGTGCCATACTACGGCCTGAAAAGCTTCGGTCTGGGGTGTAATCGTGTCGGGGCTAATGGTCGGAATGATAACGCAGGCGTCGGCGGTTTTGGCGGTATAACCGCCGTCCCGTCCTGCGATACCGATTATCTTCGAGCCTTTCAATTTGGCGTATTTCAGCGCTTCTACCAGATTGGCGCTGATATTCTTTTCAGCATTCCCGCCGCCTACCGAAAACACCAGTATGCAGTCCCCGGCATGCAATCGGCTGCCCCTAAGCCAATTGACAAAAACAGTGTTCCATCCATCGTCATTGATTCGGGCGGTCAGTTCGGCAACATTGTCGGTCGGCGCATATGACTCCATGCCGGCTATCTTCCGGAAGTCGTTTACCGCATGTGAGGCGTTGGCCGCGCTGCCGCCGACGCCCAATATGAATAAGCGCCCGCCGCCTTTGCGCGTTTCAGCCAGAATGGAAACCATGCGTGTTATCATGACTTTATCAAGGCGGGCGCATATCTCGCGTGTTTCTTCCAAAAAAGTTTCTATATAGTCGGCCATATGGTCTTCCTCATTTTGATTGGTGTTCCAGGTGTTTGCGAGTTTCCTCCAGCCCGGCGAAGGATCCAATTTCGTAAAACCTGTTTTTTACCTGCCAGCCCAGAACCTGTGCGCTCGATACCAAATCTCCCAGCATCTGTGAAAGGTCGAACCTCTCACCATACTTATTCGTTTCAAACGCTTGGGCCCGCAGCATGCAGAGGCCGTAGTCTATCCACAGCATATCAGGCGTCGCAGCCTTTTTATCATAGCGGATTATGCTGCCGTCTTTAAATACGATGTTTCCGGCGTCAAATTTCCCGCGGTTCTCATACACGGTCAGCAGCGCCGGTTTGCCTCCGGCCATAAAATAGCGCTCGATCGGGGCGAAGGGTTCGGTGAGGTAGCTGTCGCCGTACATCACAAAAAAAACCGGACCCGCGCGCCCGGCGGCGTTCTTGACCGCTCCGCCTGTGCCCAGCAGCGTGTCGCCGTCAAATATGAACTCCACCGTCAGGCCGTAACGTTCGCCTTCGCCCACAAATTCTTTTATCTGGGCTCCAAGATGACCGGCGCAGATTATAACGCGTCCAACGCCGTTAGAGGCCAACAGACGCAGTTGGTGGTCTATGAATGGTTTGCCAGCCACCTCGATCATAGCCTTGGGTATTGTTTCCGTGATCGGGAGCAGGCGCGTGGCAACTCCGCCGGCAAGGATTATTACAGGCGCAGTCAGGGCTATATAACCACCTTTGTTCCTTCAAAATCAAAGCGGAATCGTACTTCCTCAAGTCCCGCCCCCCGCATGGTGTTGCGCAGTTTGGCGGTATCTTTTGCGTAGAACATTAAAAATCCGCCTCCGCCCGCGCCTATCAGTTTTCCGCCCAGAGCGCCGTTTTTTAGGCCCAAAGAATACCAATCGTCGATGTTTTTGTTGGACATAGCCCGGGAACGATGTTTCTTATTATCCCAATGTTCGTTCATAATTTCTGCGTAACGCGGCATGTTGGCTGCCTCAAGTGCGGCCTTACTTTCCAAGGCGAGTTTTTTAACAAAGTGCAGGTTCTTGACCATGTCGGGATCCGACTCTCTGCTCTTATCATCCTGCTCTTTGAGTATGGAGGAAGCGGAGCGGGAATAGCCGGTAAAAAACAGCAGCAGATTGTCTTCCAAATCGTAGAGCGTTTCCTTGCTTACGTTAAGCGGATAAGCTTTCACGGATCCATTTTTTTCAAATTCAAAACAGGTAAGGCCGCCATAGGATGCCGCGTACTGATCCTGTTTGCCGATAGGTTCTTTGAGCAGGTCTATTTCCACTTTGCAGGCCTGTTCGGCCAGTTCTTTTGGGTGGATAAGATGTTTGTGGTAGCTGTGCAGGCCTTTAAGCAGCGCGGTGGTAAAACTGCCAGAAGATCCAAGCCCCGTGCCGGACGGGATGTCGGCCATGCTGGTCAGTTCTAGATACTCCTTCTCAAAACCAAGCAGCTTAAGCGATTCTCGCACTATCGGGTGCTTAATTTTATTTATGTCTTCGGTGCGCTCCATTTGTGAATATTTAATTATGTAGCCGGGGGGGAAAACACGATGCAGCGTTATGTATACGTATTTGTCGATAGCGCCTGCGATTAAAAATCCCCCATGCTGCTCATAGTATGAGCGGAGGTCCGTGCCCCCGCCGCCGAAAGTTATCCTGAGCGGGCTGCGGGTTATGATCATTTGAGTCTGCTCCTGTATATTTTGTCTACGACCGAGAGAGCCTTATAGGCGTCCTCAAGATCTCCGCAAAGAGGTTTTCCGGCTTGTATGGAGTGGATAAAAGAGGCAAATTCCACTTCCCATGACTTGTCCGGGCCCGGATAATTCCAGGTACTCGTTTCCGGCGGGCCCATTTCCGGCAGCATCCTGTAAAAAGACAGGCGTTCCTCTCCGTAGCTGCCGCCGAGGCCATCTATCTGCAACTTGCCAGTTCTGCCGTATATTTCAAGGCAAAACATGTTTTTCCATTCGGTGCAGGAGGCGTGCAGCCATGCCATCCGTCCGCGTGCGGTGCGCAGGGCCATAAAGCCGTTGTCGTCAACCGGCATGTCCCAATAATAGTTAGGGGCCCACCCCGTGACTTTCTGAAAGTCTCCAAGATACCACCGCGCCAGATCTATAAGATGGATCCCTTGGTCCAGTAGTTCGCCGCCCCCGGAAATATTTTTATCCGCCCGCCATTCTTTCTCATATCCGAGGCGTCCGCCGTGGCCGTAGCGCCCGCGCGCGAACATCAATTCGCCTAGCGCGCCACTGTCCAGTATTTCGCGCGCCTTAAGCATTGCCGGATGGCAGCGCAGGTTGAACCCGACTTTTACTTTTGTTTTGGCTTTGCGGGCCATTTGCAGAAACGGCTTTAATTCCGCTGCCGAGCGCGCGCCCGGCTTTTCAATAAGCACATGTTTGCCGTGCATAAGCGCATATTTGCCAATCGGGGTCAGCCAGGAGTTAGTCGTGGATACTATCACAATGTCGGCCTTGTGATGTGCGGCGGCTTTTTTCCAGTCATCATAAAAAACGGAGCACCCGCCTATTTGGGCCACTTTTTTGGCTCGCTCTAAATCGGTGTCCGCGGTGGCCACAAGGCGGTGTCCGGAAAGCGCCCGGGCTCTTTTTTCGCCTATAAGTCCGCAGCCTACAATTGCGATCCTCATATCAAGATCACTCTCCGTAATTTACCATTGTCAGATTCATCGGTTCCGCAAAGCTTTCCGGCATATTTTACGTATTCATCCCTAACATGGATCAGGCGGCCGGAGAGGCCTTTGTTCAAATCCTGATCGCATAAAAAGTCAACGAGTCCGGTGATTAATTCCGGTGGGGTTCCGCCCGTCAGCAGGACGTTCTCCGCGTCTCTTGTTTCCTTTATCCCAGCGCTTTTTGAGCTGCGTATTATTTCATTTGTCATGCCGGTTTTCACCGCACCCGGTGCGACGGCGTTAATGATTATGTTTCTGTGCCCGGAGATTCGCAACTCCTCCGCCGCGTTTTCAATTAACCGCAAAAGTCCTGTTTTGGCCGCGGCATAGGCTGAAAAATTAGGCCGCGCGCAGGTCGAGCCGCCCCCCGAAAAATGTATTATCGACCCGTTATTTCTGGGTAACATCGTGGCGATTGCGGCCTTTGTTACAAAGAAACTGCCTAAAAGATTTGTTTTAATGGCGGCAGCCCATTCGTCCGAGGATAGTTCCCATAAACAGCCTATAGGTCCCTGGATCGCCGCCGTGTTGATCACTACGCCGGGATAGTCTCCGAAAAAACTTTTATGCGATTCAAACGCCGACTTAACCTGTTCTTCGTTCCCAATATCGGCTTCTACGATGTTAACGATTTGTTTTTGTTCCCGGCTCTCTTGTTTTAGCTCTTCAAGATGGCGGAGGTTTCTTGAGGCGGCGCTTATCCGGCGGTTTGTCGCCGTGAAATGGCGCGCAATAATCTTTCCTATACCGCGACTTCCTCCAAATATCAATGCGGAATCGTTCATGATTATCTTTTTCTAAGGACCCATTGATTTTTTTTAAGAAACTCTGTTGTTCTTATTACGGCGTCCCTGATCGTAAGTCCGGGCGTCCATCCAAGAGCGCGTATTCTTGAGCATTCAAGGAAAATAAACGGGCTGTCTCCGATCCAGCCGCGCGTTCCGCCGGCATATTTTAAGGCCGGATTGCAGCCCATATATTCCGTGATCCATTTAACAGAGTCGTTTATTTCACAGTATTCGTTGGTCCCCAGATTGAAAATATTGACTTTTTCTTCAGCTTTGCGCACGGCAAGAAAAATAGCGTCGATGCAATCCTGAACATATAAATAGGACTTCTTCTGATGACCATCGCCTAATAGGCGTAATTCGCGGGGATCCGCCAGCAGTTTTTTATAAAAGTCGAAAACATGCCCATGGGTATATCGTTCGCCTAAAATTGAAACGAATCTGAAGATCCATGCCTGGAAATCAAACCCTTCGCAATATGCCGTGATGAGCCCCTCGCACGCCAGTTTGGAGGCGCCATATAGGGAGGTCTGGACCGGGAAGGGGGCGTTTTCAGGTGTGGGTATAACGCTGGCTTCGCCGTAAATGGAGCCAGTAGAAGAAAAAACTATCCGGCGAATTTTATTTTTTCTCATGGATTCAAGCACGTTAAAGGTTCCGATCGTGTTCTGCTCAAGATCTCTGTTCGGGTGCTCGGTGCCGAAACGAACATCGGCATTGGCCGCCAAATGATATACGAAATCGCACTGCCGCATGGATCTTGTCAGAAGACCGGCGTTGAGGATGTCTCCTGCCACGAAAGTGAACGCCTTGTTTCTTTTAGCTTCTGAAAGAAACTTCATGGAACCTGTTGTCAGATTGTCATACCCTGTAATTTCATGGCCTTCCCGCAAAAGCCGGTCGGTCAGGTTGCTGCCGATGAAGCCCGCGCATCCTGTTATAAAAATCCTCATTTCCACGCCCCGCTTTCTTTTTTTTCATATAACGGCCCGAATCTGAATCTGATCAAAGCCCAAAGCCAAAGCAGGGGGTCCTTAAAGAACGAAATCTTTTTTCCGTCTTTGAACGAGCGGGAATTATAATTAATGGGTATTTCCAGAGGACGGTATCCTTTCCTGAGCAGCTTGATGACAATCTCCCAGTCAAAATCAAATCTGTTAGCCTTAAAAGCCAGACCATAGATGCAATCTTTTCTGAAAACCTTATACATCGTAAAAGGATCCTTCAGGTTTTGCCGGCAAAAAATATTTAGTAGTGTCGCGAAAAAGATATGTCCGAAATTCATAATCAAAGAGAGCGCGAGCTGATCGGTAAAGTGGCGCATTTTCCAGCCCTTTGACTGCCGCGAGCCGAGAACAAAAGCTTTTCGATACTTAAGGAGCGGTTCGAGCAGCTCATCATAATCGTTCAGGTCATATTCAAGATCGCCGTCTTGTATCATTACAAAGTTGCCAGTCGCGGATTTTAACCCCGTGCGAACGGCATGTCCTTTGCCCAACGGTTTCTCTTCAAGAATAATCTTGATCCCCGGTGAGTCTTTATATTTCAGGACGTCTTCTCTTGTTCCGTCGGTGGAGTTGCTCTCCACGATTATGATCTCCTTGTTTAATTCACGTAATTGCTTCGCTATCAACGCATCCATAAGTTTTGTGAAAGTTGATTTTTCATTGTAAACGGGCACTACAATCGATACTGTTTCGCGGGAATTAAGCTGTGATTTGCGCGCCAGAACGTTCATCCCGCTCGCGACCAGCCGTATCCGCTTTTTCCTGAAACGCTCCGGTGCCAGGCCCATGAAGAAAGAGATAAGGTTCGTGAAAAACGGGATCCTGAATTTTTGGAAATGAGCGTTTATGTATTCCAAGGTTAAATGCTTGTAATTCGGCGCGATAGTAACTTTGTTGAATCCCGTCTTAGCTAGTATGTTCTGTATGGTCTGTCGGTTGAAATAGTGTAGATGCTCGGTTTTAAATTCGACCCAATTGCTTTTCATCAGTCGGGCGGACCAACTGTCCAATGAGGGGGTAACGATGAAAATCACTCCGTCAGGTTTGAGCAATTCGTGGATTTTTCTGAGAAAACCGACAGGGTCGTAAACATGCTCTATTACGTCAAAAAGAACGCATATGTCAAAATATTCGGATGGCAACTCGGTCTTTTCCAGTGTCCCGCATACTACGCAGTCCTCTCCGATACGGGCATTAGCCGTGTTCGCCGCATATCCGGAGATCTCAATACCTTTTACTTCAAATCCTTTTTTCTTTGCCAATGCGATAAAATCGCCGTTTCCGCACCCTATCTCTATAAGTCTGCCCCGTTTTACGCCGGAATATTCGAGCAGATGGTTAAGGTACATTTCCGCCGTCCGGCTTTTCATTCCCGAGACACTTTTTTCTCCGTAGTCAGATTCAGACCCTAAAAAATAGTCCGCCTTGTAAATTTCGGCCAGCTTTTCTTCTGATGGTTGCGGATTAACGAACATGAAATCGCAATCCTCACATTGGCAGACGGGGGATCCGTTGGTTATAAAACGGTAGTGTATGCGGGTACTTCCGCAAATACGGCAGGAGGTCCTTAATAGGCCCTTATTTCCTTCCACATGTACGCCCATTCCCTTATGATGGACCATATAATATAATTTAAACATATTTAGACACGGGTTTAAATCGCTAATGCGCTAAAAAGGCGCCCGATCGCAAGTTGGAAAAGGGGTGTTAAAATTTGTAGAGTTAGACGAACGCGGCCTTTAATTTGCGCGCTCGTTTTAAGCCGGAACGGCCCCGAAGGTAGAGCTACGAACAACCAGGTGAACGCATGGCCCGAATATTAATGATCCAGATACAGCCGGCTCCCTACGCGGGGACCGCCTATCTTCATGGGGCGGTCAGATCCGCGGGGCATGACTTTTCGCTCATCATTGGGAGCGATCCGGGGCGCATCTGCAAAGCCATTCGGGAGAGTCCGCCGGATATCATCGGATTCTCTTGTATGACCTGCTTCTGTTCAGAAATCCTGCGCTTGGCTGGGCGGATCAAGGCGGTTTCGCCGGTCCCGATTATTCTTGGCGGGCCCCACCCGACGCTTTTTCCCGATGTCATTAATGAGCCTTCGATCGACATGATTTGCCGCGGTGAGGGCGAATTCGCCCTTATAGACCTCTTGTCGGCCATCAGCACTGGCTCCCCGGTGGAACAAATTCCAAATCTCTGGGTGAAGAAGAACGGAACCATCTACCGTAATGAAGTGCGTAGCCTGGCTGAGCCGCTGGACCGGATACCGCTCATTGACTGGTCCTGCTACGCCGGAACGCCCGTTAAGGACTCGTCCCCGATCGCCTTTCTCGTGCGGGGTTGTCCCTATTCATGCACCTATTGTTTCAACGAGGCCACGCGTGAACTATACCGGGGACGGGGAACCTATGTGCGCCATTTCAGCGTGGAGCGGTCACTGGCGGAGATCGCGGCGGCCCTCCGGTTCTTCCGCCCGAATCCCGTTCTGTTCAACTCGGATTCGTTTGGTATGGACCTGGACTGGATGGATGAGATGCTGGCGGGATTCTCGCGTCTGACCGCGCTTCCGTTCGTCTTACTGCTGCGGCCGGAACTTGCCACGGATAGATGCATAGAGATACTTGCGAAACACAGGTGTCACAGCGTGGCTATAGGAGTGGAGTCAGGGTCCGAGCGTGTACGGAGGGAAATGCTTAACCGCAGCTACTCAAATAAGGAGCTCCTGAGCGTGGCCAGCCGCCTGCATGCGCGTGGGATCAGGTTCCGCACATATAACATGATCGGACTCCCTTCTGAGACGGAGGCAGAGATTTGGGAGACCATTCATCTCAACATCAGGATGGGCGCGGATTTCCCCCGGGGCGCAATATTCACACCCATGCCGAATACCCGGCTGGCGGAAATTGCGAAGGAACGTAATTACCTTGGGGCCGATTTTGAGTGCGGTCAGATCCCGGCGACCATCCTGTCCAACACCATTCTCAAGGGTGGTGATTCGGCGCGTATCCAGAATCTGCTCTATTTTTTTCAGACGGCGATTCTGTTCCCCCGCTGCGAACCCCTGATACGCCGGCTGCTACGGATCCCCCCGAACCGGTTTTTCAGGACCTGGTTCTATCTTGTTTACGCGTACCTGCATCGCAAGTCAGAAGGCCGAGCTTTCACGTCCTATCTGAGGTATCTTTTTTACAACCGAAAACATGTTTGAGGCCGGAGAGTTTCTTTTAGCGGGCTTTTGTCGCGGTCTTCGCGCAGATGTTGGAATGCGGTGTGAGCTGGTCTCATATTTTATAGTACAATGATACCCTTGATACGTTGATGGCGGACTTTCGTGGTCAGAAATTATGAGCAGAAGAGTATATTTCATTATTTTTTTCGCGGCATTTATGCTGCGGTTTGGATTGTTGCTGGGTTATAAAGGCATAGTTGAAACTTATGAAAAATTTGACGCGCAGGCTTATGAAGCCGTCGCCGTAAACCTTACGCAGGGCAATGGTTTCATGGAGGGTCCGGGGAAGCCTACCGATTGCCGTCCGCCAGTATATCCATTGTTTCTTGCGGCAGTATATTCCGTTACCAATCACAACCAATTCGCCTTCAGACTGCTCCAGTGCCTGATAGACTCCGGCAGCGCAGTTCTTCTTATGCTGATAGCGGGGTTGATATTTACACCCGCCATAGCCATGTTTTCCGGCGCGCTGGCGGCGGCTTACCCGCCGTTCATACTTTACAGCAATATGAAAATGACCGAGTGCTTATTCATTTTCTTTTTCCTATGGGAATGCTACTACCTGACCCGGGCGTTTAAAGACCGTGATAATAAAAGTTTCGCTTATTCGGGAGTGTTTCATGGGGTTTCGGTGCTAGTGCGCGCCCCGACATTGCTGTTTCCGGTGTTTCTGCTGCCGGTAATTCTGTTTGCCGGATTGCGCAAGCAGCTTTTCAAAGGCTTTATGTTGTACATGGTCATAAGCAGCGCGATCATTTCGGTGTGGACCGTGCGCAACTATTACGCGCTCAATGATTTTCTGGCGGTGAACACCGGCAGCGGGTGGCTGCTTTGGTATGCTATTCAGGATGACGCCTGGGATGGTGATAAAATAGTGGAACTCAGTCCTTTGCGGGAGTACCCGGAGCTGAAAGATCTGCCACGCTCTAAAATGGAAAGCATCGTAGGACGGAAGGTCATTGTATACGCTTTAACGCATCCGGCTGCTTATTCACGTAAGATGGTGAGAAATTTATGGCGTCTGTGGACGCTGCCTATAGGAAAAGTCATGCTTTCCAAGGTTTCAAAAACCTGTGCCGGGCTGTACCAGATGGCGCATTATCTGCTGCTGGCGACGGCCCTTTGCGGTTTATTTTATATTTCCAGGAGTAACTTTATTTCGTCACTCCCGTCGCTGCTATATTTGGTGTATGCTTCGCTCATGCACAGCGTGATAATCGGTACTCCCAGGTACCGTCTGCCCTACGATGCCCTGCTGCTGATGTTCGTTGCCGGCGGACTGGTGATTTTATATAACGCCGTTAAGCGCAACCCGCAAAAAGCTTTATAAGAGGTTTACTATATTCTGTTTCCGCGGGTTACTTGCCGAGGAATTCTCTTATTTTGGCTGTGACGGATTCCGGGGTGAATCCGAAGTGTTTCATTACTTCGTGTTCCGGCGCAGATAACCCGAACGACTCTATCGATATCGTAAGCGAACGCCCATTGGCCAATTCTTTCCAGCCGGAACCGCATCCGGCTTCTATGAAAACTTTCGGAAGATCTTTCTCCAGCGCCGCGCCGCGATGCTCCGGGGGCTGGGCGGTGAAAACTTCAACGCAGGGCATTGAAATAACCTTGGCCATTATTCCCTCTTTTTCAAGGCTCGCCGCCGCTGCAAGTGCCAGCGGCACTTCGGAGCCGGTGGCGATTATTTCTACGTCAGGCCTGCCCGATGTCCCTTTAATAACATACCCGCCTTTCTTTACGCCCTCTTTTATTCTGTCCTTATGGGCTACCTGTATCGGCAACTTCTGTCTTGAAAGCAGGAGGCAGGCCGGCTTCCTGTTCTTCAATATCTGCTCCCAGCAGTAAAAAGTCTCGTAAGCGTCGGCGGGCCGCCAGACCGCTATGTTCGGTATCAGGCGCAGGGACATTGTTTGCTCCACCGGCTGGTGGGTCGGGCCATCCTCGCCCAGGCCCACGCTGTCATGCGTGAAAACGAACGTGGCGGGAATGTTCATAATGGCCGCCATGCGTATGGCGGGGCGCATATAATCCGAGAAGGTCAGGAAGGTGGAGCCGAAAGGCCGAAGTCCGCCGTGCAGCGTCATGCCGTTCACTATCGCGCCCATGGCGTGTTCCCTGATGCCGAAGCGCATGTTGCGTTCCGGCTTTCCGGCGAAATTGGTCTTGGTGGAAGCGGCCAGATCCGCCGAACCGCCGATGAGGTTTTCCACCCGTTCCGCCAGCAAATTCAGCGCCTTGCTTGAGGCGTCGCGCGTGGCCAGCGGATCCGGGAATACCAGATCCTCGTCCCTGATGATATTTTCCGGCAGCTCCGGCGAGAAAAAATTGCTGAGCCTGGCGGCCAGCTCCGGTTTCTGTTCCCGGTAGGATTTGAGAAGTTTAAGCCATTTCTTCTCGGCCTTGAGGCCTTCCTGGTTAAGGGCCTCAAAGTGGCAGATGAGTTCCTCCGGGTATTTAAAGGGCTCTTCCCAGGGCCAGCCGAGAGCTTTCTTTGTCGCCAGAACTTCGTTATGCTTGAGCGGTTCCCCGTGCACGCCCGCGGTATCCTGTTTGGGACTGGCGAAGCCTATATGGGTTTTGGCGATGATAAGCGTCGGCTTTACCGCGCTTTTTTTTGCTTTCCTGATGCTGCGGTCAAGCTCTTCCAGGTCGTTGCCGTCCATAACTTCAACTACGTCCCATTCAAGGGCTATAAATCTTTTTTTCACGTCCTCGGTGAACGAGAGGGCAGTGGAGCCGTCGATGGTAATGCCGTTGGAGTCGTAGACGCAGACAAGTTTATTAAGCTTCAGGTGTCCCGCCAGTGAGGCGGCTTCGTTGCTTACGCCCTCCATCAGGTCCCCGTCGCCGGCGAAGACATATGTGTGATGGTCTATCAGGGGCAGCTCGGGAGTGTTGAAGACGGATGCGAGATGCTTTTCAGCCAGCGCCATACCCACTGCGTTGCCGAAGCCCTGACCCAGCGGGCCGGAGGTCGTCTCCACACCCTTAGTGTCCCCGTATTCCGGATGCCCCGGGGTTTTGCTGCCGAGCTGACGGAAGCGCTTTATTTCGTCCATAGAGAGCCCATAGCCGAACAGGTGAAGCATGGCGTAAAGCATGGCCGAGCCGTGTCCTGCGGACAGCACAAAACGATCCCGGTTCAGCCATTCCGGATTAGCGGGGTTATGTTTGAGGTGGCGGCTCCATAAAGCGTAGGCGGCCGGCGCCAGACCAAGTGGCAGTCCGGGATGGCCGGAATTGGCTTTCTCCACCATATCAATGGCCAGCGCTCTGATAGCGTTTACCGCCAAAGTATCTGTTTCGTTGAAAGGCATAACTATATCTCCTTTGTTCTTTTAATCCTCCGCCCTCGCACTGTTTCGCAGTGCAAAGGCCTGTATCGCTATAATTGTTTTTGCGTCCTTTATTTTGCCGGTTTTAATCAGGCTGACGGCCTTTTTGAACGCTATGTGCTCAACATTTATAAATTCGTCTTCATCCGGGGCCGATGCGCCGGCTTTGAGGCCGGTCGCCAGATAAACGTGCAGGACTTCGTTGGAAAAAGCCGAAGTCGGCCAGAAAGCCGATAATTTCTCCAGTCTGGCCGTCGTGTATCCGGTTTCTTCCCTGAGTTCAGCGCGGGCTCTGGGGAGGAGGGGATCATTTTTTGAGTGCAGTTTCCCGGCCGGTATCTCAAGCGTTACTTCCTGCACAGGGTAGCGGTATTGGTGTACCATCACAATGTCGCCGTTCTCCAGCACCGGCAGGATGGCCACGGCGCCGGGGTGGTCCAGAAATTCGCGCGTGGCAGTCTTGCCGTCCGGCAGCAGGATGACATCGGCCCTGAAATTCACGGCTTTGCCGGAAAAAATCTTCCTGAGTTTCAGCGGTTTTTCAAACAAGGTTTTATGTTCCATGGCTTTGTTATAAATTATATAATTATTGGGCATGAAATCCGCCGGCTTTATCCATCTTCACAACCATTCCGAGTATTCGCTCCTGGACGGGATGCTGCGCATCACCGACGGCGAAGGCAGGCCTTCCGATTTCTTGAAGGGTCTGGCGGACAGGAAGATCCCGGCGCTGGCCTTTACCGACCACGGCAACATGTACGGTGCCATGGAATTTTATTTCACCGCTATGGCCGCCGGCGTCAGACCCATCATCGGCTGCGAGGTCTACACCGCCAAGGGCTCGCGTCTGCTGAAGGATAAGACTTCCTCCCGCAAGGACAACGGACACCTCACTGTTCTCGCCAAAAATCAGACCGGCTATCAGAACCTGATGAAGCTGGTGTCAGACAGCTATTTGAAAGGGTTTTATCACGATCCGCGTATTGATATGGAAACTCTGGCCCAATACCACGAGGGCCTGGTAGTGCTTTCAGGCTGTCTTAAATCCCACGTGGCCCGCGCCTGCGCCTTAGGGGAAATAGATGAAGCGGTCAGGATAGCATCGGAATATTCCGCCGTCATGGGCAAAGGGAACTACTTCCTCGAACTTATGGACCACGGCATTCCTGAGGAGACCGCGGCGCTTAAAGGTTTGCTTGAAGTGGCCAGGCGCACCGGCCTGCCGCTGGTTGCCACCAACGACTGCCATTACCAGAAAAAGGAAGACTGGGAAGCGCACGACGCCCATATCTGCATCTCCACCGGCTCCCTTGTGGGCGACCCGGACCGCATGAAGATGACAACGCACGAACTGTATTTTAAGAGCCCGGAAGAGATGATGCAGCTTTTCTCCCACACCCCTGAGGCGGTAAAGAACACCATCGCCATAGCCGAGATGTGCGACCTTAAGATCGAGTCAGGCAAGCTTTATCTCCCGGATTTCGATATACCCGCAGAATATAAGACCAAGTATAGCGCGGACGACTCGCAGTTCGAATATCTAAAGGCGCTTTGCGCGCGTGGCCTGGAAGTTAAGCTGGGACGGGTCAGCGAAGAATATAAAAAGCGGATGGAATATGAACTTGGCGTCATAAGGCGCATGGGTTTCTCCAGCTACTTCCTCATTGTAATGGATTTTATACAGTATTCCCGCGCTCACGGAGTGCCCGTTGGTCCGGGCCGCGGCTCCGGGGCCGGCTCGCTGGTAGCTTTCGCGCTGGATATAACCCGTGTGGACCCTATCACCAACGGACTGTTATTTGAGCGGTTCCTCAACCCGGACCGCAAAAGCATGCCCGACCTGGATATAGACTTCGCTGATTCCGGCCGCGAGAGTATCGTTGAGTACGTCCGGCAGAAATACGGCGTGAACAATGTTGCCAATATTATAACGTACGGCACCATCAAGTCCAAGACCGCGGTGCGAGATGTCGGCCGGGTGATGAGCATCCCTCTGACCGACATAAACGCCATAACAAAACTTATCCCTGAAGGGGAAAAGAATATGACGGTTTATAAGGCCGTGGAGACCGTGCCCGACCTCAAAGAGTATCAGAAAGACCCCAAGATAAAAAAGATGTTTGAGATCGCTGCCAAGATAGAAGGGCTGCGCCGGCAGACTGGCGTGCATGCGGCAGGCGTGGTAATAACCAAGGAACCTGTCGTTCATTACGTCCCCCTGGCGAACCGCAATAACAAGGATGTCATCACCACGCAGTACGACGGTAATATGCTGACCAAACTCGGCCTGCTGAAAGTGGATTTCCTGGGGCTGCGGACCCTTACCATTATTGAGACCGCTTCGGGACTTATACGGGCAGGCAAAGAGAAAGATTTCGACATTTACTCCATCCCTCTGGACGACCAGAAGACCTACGACCTTCTGTGTGACGGCCGCACGACAGGAGTTTTTCAGCTGGAAAGCGAAGGCATGAAGAAGCTCATCAAAGGCCTGAAGCCCTCGCAATTCAGCGATATCGCCGCCCTGGTAGCGCTTTACCGCCCTGGCCCCATACAAAGCGGCATGCTGGAGCTCTTCGTGGAGCGTAAGCACGGCCGCAAGAAGATCGTGTACGACCACCCTGTCCTTGAACCCATACTGAAAGACACTTACGGAACCATGGTCTATCAGGAACAGGTCATGGAGATCTCAAAGAAGCTGGCGCTATTCATGCCGGGAGAGGCCGATTCGCTCCGCAAGGCCATGGGCAAGAAGAAGCCCGAAGAGATGGAGATCATGCGGACGAAGTTCACCGATGGGGCCAAGAAGAACGATATCCCGATCAAGCTTTCAACCAAGATCTTCGACCAGATCCTGCAGTTCGCCGGATATGGTTTTAATAAATCTCATTCTGTAGCTTACGCGCTGGTGGCCTACCAGACCGCGTGGCTTAAAGCCAATTACCCCGTAGAGTTCATGTGTGCCCTGCTGACCAGTGAAATAGGGCATAACGCCGTTAATTCCGAGGACAAAGAGAACAAGCAGGTTACTTATATCGGCGAAGCGCAGGCCATGGCGATAGAGATACTCGGCCCGGACCTGAATCGCTCCGGCAAGATCTTCGCCATAGAGGAAAAGAACGGAAAGTCCGCCGTACGCTTCGCCCTGACAGCCGTAAAAAACGTCGGCGAGGGTGTGGTGGAAGCACTGGTGGCGGAGCGGGGAAAGAACGGGCCTTTCAAGTCGTTTGAAGAATTTTCTCTGCGCGCGGACACAAAACAGCTTAACAAGCGGGTCATAGAATCCCTCGCCAAGAGCGGGGCCTACGACAATCTCTATCCCTCTCCTACAATAGAGCTGTCACGCACCAAGGCGCTTCGTGCCGTGGAAAATTTCAGCGAGACCGGTTCCAAGAGCCGCAGGGACCAGGAAGGGCAGGATCTTCTTTTCGGCGTGACGGCTTCGCGAAAACCCTCAAACACTGCGGTATTGCCTTCTGAAGCGCTGAACGAACATACCATCCTGAAATACGAAAAAGAAGTGCTGGGCTTTTATTTTTCAGGCCACCCGCTGAACAGTTACAAGCGTCATATTTCTATGATCTCCAACGCCAATATCGAAAAGATACTGGCCGCAGGTTTTAAGTCAGGGGAAATGGTGCGCGTTGCGGGCATAGTTCTGCAGTCCAAAGTTATGCAGACAAAAAAAGGCGACACCATGGCTAAGTTTGAATTTGAGGACCTCTCCGGCAGTATCAGTGTGTGTCTGTTCCCCAAGCGATACGCCCTTTACGGCCCCCAGCTTGGGCCCAATAAGATCGTGGTTGTGACCGGCAAGGTTCAGGAATCCAGTTTCGGCGCTAACCCTTTTGAATTGATAGCGGAAGAGGTGCTTGGGCTGTTTGAAGCAATGAATAAATGGGGCAGGAATATCGTGATACAGCTGCCCGAAGGTATACTTTTTGACGAGAAACAGCTTACCGAGCTGAAAAACACATTGAGTCATAGCCACGGGGAGTGCCCGGTTTATCTGAAGATACACACGAAGGCCAAGCGCTCGTACATGGTTGAGACGCGCGACAGGGTTAACCTTAATGAGACGCTGTTTAAGGACCTTGAAAAAATACTGGGTGAGAAAACATGGCAGGTGGAAAGCGAGTATTGACGGAGGGAGAAGCGGAATAATTCAGGATTAAAGATTCAGGGCTCAATATTAAAAGTTTAAAATTGAGTCTATTAAAAAGGACGGAAATAATGAAAAAACTTAAACTGTTGACGGCTCTTTTGGGCGCTATATGCGTTCTGAATTCATCGGCGTTCGCGGCTAAGGACAAAAGTGAGAATATAGTCCTGCCTGACACCGAGCTCATAGATATTCCAACGGCTGGCATTCTTGACTATTACGGCTTTCAGGTCAAGACACGGGCATATTCCAACGGCGGCGTTCTTACAGCGCTCAATTTCGGAGTTCTCGAACGCCTTAACTTAGGCGCGGCCATGGCGGTAGATAAATTCATAGGTTCGGATTCGCCCATCAAGATGCGCCGGCCCGAGATCCAGGTCAAGTTCCGCTTCTTTGACGGAGGATATTATATCCCGGCCGCGGCGCTGGGCTATGACGGACAGGGCTATTATTACGACAGCGTCACCAAAAAATATCTGGAAAAAGGCAAAGGTCTTTACCTGGTCGGCTCAAAGGAAGTCGGAATCTCTAATTTTGTGGTTCACGGCGGATTTAATGTGCCCGACTTTGATAATAGTTACCTTTTCGGTTTTCTGGGCGCAAATTACACGCTGGAGGACAGGATCGCTTTCCTGCTGGAATTCGACAATCTGTTCCATAAGGATGATCCGTCCCGGTTCAATGTAGGAACCCGGGTCTATATCACGCCGTATTTCCAACTGGATTTAGGCGTCAGGGAACTCAGCGCCGCCAGAGATTTCTCACCCACACTTCGCAGGAAGACGGAGCGCATTGTGCAACTGAGGTATAACACTAATTTTTAAAACTTGCCATTTGCCATATGCCGGGATGTTTCTGCGAACGGCTAAAGGCAAAAAGCAAATGGCAAACTATAATACTTATAAAGGAGAATCACCCATGAAGAAAAAAATAGGAATTTTAACGGGCGGCGGAGATTGCCCCGGGCTTAATCCCGCGATACGCGGCTGTGTTTACGCCGCCGAAAAGCATGGTTATGAATGTGTTGGCCTGACCGACGGCTGGAAAGGCCTCTTGGAAGGCACAACAGTCCCTTTAAATAAAGGAGTGGTGGAATACATGGTGATGAAAGGCGGCACCATGCTGGGCACTTCCCGGACTAACCCTGTCAAAACAGAGAACGGAGTCCAAAGATGCCTTGAGACTTTTAAAAAGCTGGACCTTCACGCGCTGGTCGCTATGGGCGGGGATGACACGTTGGGGGTTGCAACAAAACTTTACCGGGATCATAAGCTGAATGTGGTCGGCGTGCCTAAGACCATGGATAATGATCTCAATGTCACCGACTATACTTTCGGTTTTGACACTTCGGTTACGCACGCCATGGAAGCCGCGCAGTCCCTTATGGACACCGGTGCCAGCCATCACCGCGTCATGGTGCTGGAAGTCATGGGCAGGCACGCGGGTTGGGTGGCGCTTTACACCGCTATCGCATCCGCGGCTGATTTTGTCTGCATACCGGAGCGGAAAATTGACACCGTAGAGATGATCCGGAAGATCAAGGAATCATACGCCAGAAAGCGTTTCGCGCTTGTCGTTACCAGCGAAGCCGCTGAAATGCCCGAGGCCGGAGAAGATAAAATTAAACACGCCCTGGACCAGTTCGGTCACCGCATTCTTAAGGACAGAGGGATAGGCGAGCATGTAGCTTTATTTATCGAGAAGCAGACCGGCATAGAAACCCGGTTCTCTGTTATCGGTCACATGCAGAGGGGGGGCGCGCCAACACTGTTCGACAGGATACTCGCGACCCGGGTGGGCATGAAGGCCGCGGATCTTGTGCACGCGGGTCAGTTCGGTATGATGAGCGCCCTGGTGGGGAACCAAATCGTGGGCGTGCCGCTTGAAAAGGCTACGGGCGAGCTCAAGACGGTTTCAAAAGAGTGGTTCGACATGATGGAAGTGTTGTTTTAAATGTTGTTTGCCATACGCCGCTATGGCGTTATTTAAGGAGACTTTATGACTGAAAAACCGGATCAGCAGTTCCAGCGCAAAACCATACTCATCAAGAAGAAATTGCAGTATCGCTACATGGCGCTGATATTTTTAAGCGTCCTGGTGGCTTTTCTTATTGTGGGACTGGACCTTATGTGGACCGTTTCTAAAGTCGTAAACGATCATCCAATGATGCAGCCTCTCCTTGAGGATATGTTCAGCATGGCGCCGCTGTTTATTATCAAGATAGCCATGTACATGATAATCGTTCTGATAGTTTCGGCTGTCGTTTCCCACCGGATGGCCGGCCCCATCTATAAGTTCGAAAAAAGCTGCGCCACCGTGGCCTCAGGGGATCTGACCCACCGGGTATGTCTGAGAAAGGGCGATCAGCTGACCGATCTGCAGGATCAGTTCAATAATATGACTGACGCTGTGGATGTGACGGTGAAAGAGCTGGAGGCCTTCAAGTCTGAAGCCGCCGCGGCATATCCGGCATTGAAAAGCAGGGCGGATGAAGTCTCGGCTAAAATAGCCGAGATCATGCCGGAGTATAAGATATAGGTAGAGGATTAGAGGATTGGAAGACCAAAGGAATAGCGGAAGAGAATCCTTTGGTATTAAGCTTTATGATAAAGTCACTATTAACCCGAATCCTGCAGTTCAGAATGATTTCCATAGATAAATCAGTGGAACAAAATTATTCTGCAGGATTCCCCGCGAAGCGGGCGGAGGGCCAAGCGCTATGCGCGACAGGCCCGACGGGGTGTATTCCTCCCGAAGGGCGCTCGTTATACGGGCGGAAAACTTCAACTGAAGTTTTCAGGTTAGCAGCGCTGATCCTCCTGGAAGCGGCTTTGCCGTCTGGGGCTCAGGTGGCAAGGAATCAGGATGTTCTAATGCTGGACGAAGTGGTCTCGCTCGCCGTTAAAAATAATCCCACGCTCCTTTCTTCCGAACAGGATATTATCATCGCCAAGCAGCGCGTGCGCGAGGCGCGTTTTATGAATATGCCGCAGCTGGCGCTCTCCGGCACTTTTTCCAAGGTCAATCTTGAGTACCCCATGATCCTGGGGCCGGAGCTTGGCGACAGGTATCTTGACCCGGCCATCAAGGAAAATTTTTATACCATGCGGGCCTACGCCCTCCAGCCGCTTTATACGGGTGGGCGGAACAAGAATATGCTGCGCATGGCCAAGACGGCTCACAGCCAGGCCAAAGTGAATTATGAGACGGTCATGACCGATGTGGTTTACAATGCTAAAAAAGTATTCTACACCCTCCTCCTGAATAAAAAATTGAAGGAACTTGCGCTTGAGCGTAAATCCAGGGCGCAGGAAATGAGCGCTGAAATACGCAAAGATGCCTGGGAGGCTATAGAGGTTAGAATGCTTTTGGCCGGTTTTGAAAAACAGGCCGAACAGTCTGCCCATGACGCGGACGCCTCCAGGACCGAGCTTGTCAGGGTGCTTAACCGGGAACCCTCTTATCAAGTGGACATCGCGGGCGAACTGACCGCGCGGCCGGTTCGGGACACTATACAGAAAAGTCTGGTAACGGCCATGGAGATGCGTTCCGAGCTTAAGAGTGAGATCTACAAGGCTCAGATGGATGATATCGCCGTGACCATGGCTATGATACGGCGCTACCCCAATGTTTATCTGGGCGCCAGTTACGACGTTACAGGCTACAATGTTAATTCTTTAAGCGATAATTCCATCCGCGCTAATAACTGGGCGGCTTCCATTGCCATTCATTTCCCGCTTTCCTACGATATCTGGACACAGGTGGTCCAGCGTCGGGCTCAGCAGCGCCAGGGCGACCTTAAGCGCGTTGAGCTGCAGGATAAGATACGCTTCGAGATAGTAACGGCGCACAAGGATCTGGAATTCTGGGACGCGGAGACGCTGAAGAGGAAGGATACCTTGGCCGCGGTTAAGGAAGAGTACATGGCCGCGGTTAAAAAAATGCCCGAGTCGCTTTCAGCTCTGCGGGCAATGTGCGCGATGTACGAACTTGAAAAAAATTGTCTGGAGGGCGTATATCAGCAGCTCATGGCCAGAGTAAAGCTGGAGTGGGCACAGGGGCGGGATCTTGCTGAATAAGGTTATTCTCTTTGTGTTATTAATGGCCTCGGCGGTTTTTACCATCCAGGCGCAGGAACCGGGGCTTTTAAAGGGTGACGAAATCCTGCGTGAACTGATGTGGGATAAACTGGTCCGGCTGAAGCCGCCGGCGCGGCCGGGTGTGGGGCTTGCGCTTTCCGGAGGCGGGGCCAGAGGATTCGCGCATGCCGGGGTTCTGGAGGCGCTGGATTACGCCGCTTTTCCGGTGGATTATGTTTCAGGCACATCTATGGGGTCCGTTGTCGGCGGGTTGTATTCTTCCGGAATGAGCGTGCCGGATATATGGAAGTTCGCCAATGAAACTTCCACCCTTAAGGTTTCCAGGGACTTCAGAGGAATAAAGGTCCTGAGCCTCCTTCTGACTAACAGGCTGCTGACTCCCACCTACATTAGTCAATTTATAGAAAAAAATTTGGGATCTCTTACCTTTGAAAAGCTTAAAAAACCTTTTGCCTGTGTGGCCATGGATTTCAGGACCGGAGAAAAAATTATTTTCAACGATGGGCCGCTGGCTATAGCCGTAAGGGCCAGCGTTAATCTGCCGGGCATCTTCGCGCCCTTGGAGTATCGGCACCGCTATCTGGTGGACGGTGGAGTGGTTGACTTTATCCCGGTTGATGCCGCCCGGCTTCTGGGCGCGGATTGGGTGTTGGCCAGCGTCACCGGAGGCGTTTCCAAGGAACTGCCTGAGAATGTACTGACCTCGCTGTTGCAGGTCATCGATATCCGGGGCTCGATGTTGGCGTCTAATGAGGAAAAAGAGGCCGACTTTGTTATCAAACCTGAAGTTGGAGAGGTTAAGATGGCCGACTTTGAGCAATGCCAGAAGGCGGGCGAAGCCGGGCTTCTGGAAGCGACAAAGCGCGTAGACAGCGCCCGCGAGAGCTATCTTATCTTCTCGGCCCCGAGCCTGTTGGAGGCTCTGTGATCCTTGATAATTTCCGCCAGAGGCGGACCCGCTTGTTGTTTGGCGGGAAATCTTCAATCCTTAAAATTGCTTTTCCGTTTCTGCTCCTCTACCCGCTTAACGCTTCTGCTTTCCTCTTTGGCGGAGTGTCCGATAAAAAGGCGGAGGATATGCTGGGCGTGATGAGCGTAAATTTTGAGAACGGAGATTGTCGCGCCGTCGCCGCGATATCCCAGGATCTGTTCCGCGAGAAGCCGTCCTCAGCAATACGAGAGAAGGCTTATTCATATCTTGGGCGCTGCTATGAAACCCAGGGAAACTATGATAAAGCCATAATGGTATATAAACTGGCGCACGGCCTTTACCCGGAAAACGATCTTTTCTCGGGGCGTCTGGCGTCAATCTATCTTAAGACCGGTTTTTATGACATTGCGATTCCGCTATTTGAAAAAGTTCTGAAGGGGCGCTCCTACGATATAGAGGCCAACGCCGGCCTGGCTCGCTGCTACGCTTTCAGGGGTTTCCTTTCAAAAGCCAAGATCTATTATTCCCGGGCGGCCATACTCTGTGATTTTGGAGATCTCGGGCTATTGAAGGAATATGCCTCACAGATGCTAAGGATCAGGGACTGGGACGAGGCCGGCCTGATCGCCGGCTATGGAATTAAACTCGCGCCGGGCGAAGCCTATTTTTATGAAGTGATGGCCAGGATAGCTGCCGGCCGCGGCGATTATAAGGTTTCCGCCGGTCATATGCGTTCCGCGATAAGGCGCGATCCGGAGAGCGCTGATCTTGCGCTTGAACTGGCGCTTGTAGAGTTTCTGGCGGGGGATTACGATGCGGCTCTCGGTGCCATTCCAGCTGCCGGAACGCGGCATAGAGCCCTGTCCCTCCTAATAAGGGGCATGGCCCTGCACAAGAAAGGGGAACGAGTCCGGGCGCTTGAACATTTTAAAGAAGCGTCCGATCATGGTGATTCGTTCATCTCGGCTTTCGCCGCCTCACTGATGATGGGTAGCCATTGACTAGTGGTTAGTGACTAGTGAAGAGTGTTTTATGCTGCGGACACACCGAAGGGGATGTTGTGAAAGTTAAATTCTATAAAATGTCTGGCGCTGGTAATGATTTTGTACTTCTGAACGGTCAAAACTTCACCTCCTCCGCTCTGAAGAAGCTGGCGGTGAAGCTCTGTGACCGGAAGGCGGGCGTCGGGGCGGACGGACTTTTGTGTGTGCATAAAGCCGGGGCAGGGAAAATCTCGCTTCGCTATTTTAATTCCGACGGCTCGGAGGCTTTTTGCGGCAACGGTTCGCGTTGCGCCGCCTGGTGGGCGCATTCTTCCGGTTTGGTGAAGGAAAAATATTTTGAGCTGGTGACTATCAGGGGAATTTTATCCGTTCTGGTGACCGGGCATGAAAAAATAAAAATGCGTATGCCCGCCGTGCCCTATGCGGCCCTGAACCACAAGGGTTCATATCCCGCTCCGGTGAGGATCGTTCACTTCCTGAATACCGGAGTGCCTCACGCGGTGGTCCCGCTCAGGAATATAGACAACCTTGATGTGGACTCGCTCGGACGAAGCCTGCGCTTTCATAAGACGTTCGGTCCTGCGGGAGCTAATGTTAATTTTGTTCAGTTTAGAGGCGATTGCCTGCGACTCAGAACATATGAACGGGGAGTGGAGGCCGAGACCCTGGCCTGCGGCACCGGCATCACCGCCAGCGCCATAGCGTTCGGGCTGGCAAAAGGGCTCAGAGTCCCGGTCCGTGTGACGGCCAAAAGCGGTGAAAATTTTAAGGTCTGGTTTAAGCCCGGCCCGCGTGGATCCGTGGATAATATTTATATAGAGGGCCCGGCGAAAACGGTTTTTGAGGGATGTATAGATCTTTAGAGGATTAGCCATAAGGTCGTCAGGCCTGAAAAAGCAGTCCTCTTCTTCAGTTTTTGGAGGCGCTATGCTTGAATTAAAAGGTTGTTTCACCGCCGTCATCACGCCGCTCAAGGGCGGAAAGGTTGATCTCGTCGCTTTTCGCAAACTCGTCAGGGATCAGGTAAAGGCCGGGGTGAACGGCTTGGTTCCCTGCGGCTCCACCGGAGAGGCAGCCACGCTTACGGAAGATGAATATTATGAGGTTATCAAGGCCGCCGTAGACGAGGCTAAAGGTAAAGTTCCAGTGGTGCCGGGTGTAGGGACCAATTCCACCGTTAAATCCGTGGGAATGTTGAAAAAAGTCGAGACTTTGGGAGTCGACGGAGTTCTGGCTATAGTGCCATATTACAACAAGCCGACGCAGGAAGGGATGCTGGCGCATTTTTCCGAGCTGGCCGAAAGCACCCGCCTGCCGATCGTGCTTTACAATATCCCGGGCCGAACCGGCGTAAATATGCTGCCTTCAACGGTACTGGCGCTCAGAAAAAAGTTCAGCAACATTGTGGGTATTAAGGAAGCATCCGGCCTATTAGATCAGGTCAGCGAGATATTAAACGGGGCCGATAAGGATTTTGTCGTGATGAGCGGAGACGATTCGCTTACCCTGCCGATGATGGCTATAGGCGCCAGAGGCGTGATTTCTGTCACGGGGAATGTAGCTCCCGGAGAAATATCCCGGATGTGCGAGCTGTTCCTCAGAGGGGAAATTGTGGAGGCCCAAAAGCTGCATCACCGGCTGTTCGCACTCATAAAGACGCTTTTTATCGAGACCAATCCGATACCGGTGAAATACGCCATGCATCTCATGGGGTATTGCTCCCCCGATGTGCGGTTGCCGCTGACAATATTAAGCGTGAAGCGCCGCGAAGAAGTAAGGAAAGCGCTCATCGACGCGGGAGTAAAACTTTAGGCTGGCTGGCTTTGCATGCGGTAAGCTTCAATATTAAAATATAAAGGAGATGTTCAAGATGAAAATAAACAAATTGTTGGCAGCTTTAGCCGTGGCCGGGGTGGTCGCAAGCCCTATGGCTGCATATTCTCAAGCGCAAACAGCAAAACCGACAAAACAGGTAGCCGCCGGAAAGAAAGCGGATAAACCGGATTTTTCGTTTTTAAACGGCAAAACCGGAACCATGACCTATTCTGTATGGAGCGAAGAAAGTTTAACGGCTATGATGAATGCGCAGCATGGCATCCGGCTAAATAAATTCGTTTATGCCGATTCCATCGCGGGAGGTTTAGCCATGCTGAAATCAGGCAGAGCTGATTTTATGATGACAAGCGATATTACCGCGAATTATATCATTCAAAGGAATCCGGAGCTTAAATCCGTTCTTTACTCTGAAGATATGGGACTTACCATGCTTTTAAGAACAGCTGATGTAAAGCTGATGGACTCGCTTAATTCGGCCATAAGCAAACTTAAAGCTTCAGGCAAGATAGACGAACTCTATAAAAAGTGGGTAAAGGAACTGCCTGTCGGACAGGAACCCCCTATGGCGAAAATTGAAAAAACGGTGTATCCTGAAACAGTTTATGTTGGAGTGTCCGGAGATATGCCACCTCTTGATTATGTCGCGGCTGACGGAAAACCGGCCGGTTATAACATCGCATTATTGGCTGAAATTTCAAAACTGATCGGGAAAAACATCGAAGTGGTGTCTATCGATTCTCCGGCAAGGCTTGCCGCGCTGCAATCAAAGAAAATAGATGTCTTCTTCTGGCAAAGGATGCCTAAACATCATGGTCAGAGGAAAGAGTATAAAGGCGTCAGTATGCAGGATATTAATAATTTTTCCAAAAACTTCATACTTACAAAACCGTATTGCCCGGTCAAGACGGTGCTTTTAATGAAAAAATAAGGGATAAGGTGACACACAACTTAATTAGCAGCTATTAAGTTGTGTGTCACCTTATTTCATTCTTTGTTCCCTGCAGATCTACGGAAGACGGAAATGAAAAAAACAATACTATCGATATTCTTCTCGCTTATCGCCGGGTTTGCGGCGCGCGGCGATGCCGGCTGGAACTCGCTCGACGACCTCGCTGAAGGAAGGATCGCGGTGTTCTCGGGAACCGTCCATGACGCGTTCGTGGCCCGCAAATATCCCGCCGCGAAGCTGCTGCGCTTTGACAGCACCGCGGATATGATCCTGTCCATAAAGAAAGACAAGGTGGATGTCACGCTAGTGGACACCATCTCAGCCGCCGTCATTATGAAGACCAACCCGGAACTGGGGGTTCTGCAGGAAGACGTCCTTAATATGCCGGTGGGTGTGGGATTTGGCAAGCGCGCGCCGGAGCTCAGGAAGCGCTTTAACCGTTTTCTGAAAGAGATCCGCGCCGACGGGACCTACGACGCCATGTTCCGGCGCTGGTGCGGCGGAGACCCGGAGGCAGCCGTTATGCCTGAGATCCCCGAGTCCGGCGGGGAGGAGAAATATGTCCTAGGCGTGGCTGTGGCCGACCTCCCGTATGTGGCCGTGATGGACGGGAAATATGTGGGCTTCGACGTCGAGATGATAAAGCGCTTCGCCGAGCGCGAAAAGTTCCGCATGGAGATCGTGTCGCTGGAATTCCCTTCGTTGGTGACCGCTCTCGCCTCGGGGAAGGTGGACATGATCACCGACGGCATCGCGATCTCCGAAGAGCGGAGCCGTATGGTGGACTTCTCGGAGCCCTACATGGAGTTCCGCACCGTGGCCCTGGCGCTCAAATCCAAAATCGCGAAGTTCGCCGGCCCGGCCGCGGCTGCGCCCGCGGAGAAAAGTTTCGTGCGGAAGGTGGCGGATAGTTTTCGCAGCAACATTATAGTAGAGCGGCGCTGGCTGCTCATCCTCGACGGCCTCCGGGTCACGGTCGTCATTTCTATTTTCTCCGCCATCCTCGGCACGCTGCTGGGCGCGCTGGTCTGCTTTATGCGGCTGTCGAAAAAAAAGGCGGCTAGCCTGCCCGCCGGGCTGTTCATTTCCATTCTGCGCGGCACTCCGGTGCTGGTGCTTTTAATGCTGGTCTACTACGTCGTATTCGCCTCGGTCAACGTTAATCCGGTATTCGTCGCGATCATCGCTTTCGGGCTGAACTTCGCCGCCTACGCGGCGGAGATCTTCAGGACCGGCATAGAGGGCGTGGATAAAGGCCAGACCGAAGCTGGCATCGCCATGGGGTTCACCAAAACCGGAACTTTCATCCATATCATACTGCCGCAGATGGTGCGGCGGATCCTGCCGGTATATAAAGGGGAATTCATTTCCCTGGTGAAGAACACTTCCATAGTAGGCTATATCGCCGTGCAGGACCTGACCAAAGCCAGCGATATTATACGGAGCCGCACGTTCGACGCGTTCTTCCCGCTGGTCATGGTGGCCCTTCTGTATTTTTCCATTTCCTGGCTCCTTCTGCAGTCACTTGAATATCTTGAGCGCGTGACCGACCCGAAATTTAAACGGAAAAAGGCGGGCAGCCTATGATAAAGGTAGAGCATCTTTCGAAGAAATATGGCGACCTGGCGGTGCTGAAGGATATTACGGTCGAAATAAAAAAAGGCGAGGTCATTTCCATAATCGGCCCTTCCGGCACCGGCAAGAGCACTTTCCTGCGCTGTCTTAACCTCCTTGACACTCCGAGCGGCGGCTCCATCTTGATAGACGGGACGGATATACTGGCGCCTAACGCCGACGTGCCTAAAGTGCGCCGGAAGATGAACATGGTCTTCCAATCGTTTAATCTTTTTTCACACCTTTCCGTGCTGGAGAACCTGACCATCGGGCAGATCAGGCTGCTGGGACGGAGCGGGAAAGAGGCGGAACAAAAAGCCCGGGAGCTTCTCAAGCTGGTCGGGCTTGCCGGGAAAGCCGACAGTTATCCCGACGAGCTTTCCGGGGGCCAAAAACAGCGCGTGGCTATAGCGCGCTGTATGGCAATGGATCCGGAGATCATCCTTTTTGACGAGCCGACCTCGGCGCTCGACCCGACCATGGTAAGCGAGGTGCTGGCGGTAATACGCCGCCTTGCCAAAGACGGCATGACCATGGCGATCGTCACCCACGAAATGGCTTTCGCCCGGGACGTCTCAAACCGGGTGCTGTATCTGGACGAAGGGCTTATTTATGAGGAGGGGACGCCGCGGCAGATCTTTGAGGCTCCGCAAAGGGAAAAGACCAGGGCGTTCATCAACAGGATCCGCAGTTTGAACTGCCGCATCAGTTCCGCCGATTATGACCTGTACGCCCTGAACGCGCAAATTGAAACTTTTTGTGAAAAACAGATCCTGCCAGCCAAAACACGGCAGGACGTGCTGCTGCTTGTCGAGGAGGTGCTTTTGGTTTACACTCCATTACTGAGCGTGGCGCCCCTTGACGTGAGGCTCTCTTACTCGGAGAAGAAAGAGAGTCTGGAGCTTATCTTTGAAAATACGGGCGACGGCGATAACCCGCTTGATAATAAACTGCTGCCCGACGAGCTGGGACTGACGATCATCAATAAGCTGGCGGAGAGCGTGGATTACCGGCGGGTGAACGACCTAAACAGGCTGACTCTGACCATCAAAAAGATTTGACGAAGAAGTGAGGTAGAGCCGGTGGCCGTTGTGCCTGTGAGGAACTTAATGACGGCCCGCGGCGTTGCGAATAGAGGATCGGAATGAACGGCATATTCCGCCCGGCTATGACAGGCCTTATGTTTAATGCAGATCGATTATTTTTTTGGCGGTTTCCAGGCCTTCCTTCACGCTTTCTTCCATGAAAGAATATTTCCACGCTCCGTAGCGTCCGATGGAGCTTATATCATTGTCCGCCAGGATGGATATTATGGCCGGCAGTGAGATATTGCGCGCCGCGTCATATATAACATAGGCGCAGGGTATCTTAAGCCATAATTTTTCCACGATATCGCCTTCACTTTTAATAACGCCGCCCTTTATGAGGCCGCGCAATATCTTTTTTTCGGCCGCCGCCAGGTCCAGCGCGCAACCCGGGGTGGCCGTCTCTATATAAAGAGAGTCGCATCCTTTCGGGGCCAGCCGTCTGGAAAAATTTGTCGCTATGCCTGCGCGGTAGAACAAAAATTCTTTTTCAGGAAAATAAGTCCAATGCTTTTTTACGGAGGTGCCTTTCACGCCAAGGTTGAGCACATAGACAGTGTTGTGGCGCAGCCTGGCGTTATGCGCCTTTAAGTCTGCCGGTGGGGATTTTATGAGCCCCACGAAATATTTGAGCGGCATAGTATTGATGAGGCGTTCATATTTCACCGGCCCCAGGCCTTTAACAAAAGCTATTTTCTTTTTTAGGTCCAATGATTGCAGTTCGCATCCTGTATGGATGTTTTTAAGACCTTTGGTCAGGGCTTCAGGCAGGGCCCTGATCCCGCCGCGCTTCGGATAATAGAAGACCGGGTTGTAGCCCATGGTCGTTCTTTTAGGGAGGTAGGCGGCTTCCAGGACTTCCTGGGGTTTGGGCATGGGGACAAAAGGGGCGCACCAGTCGGTGGTAAGACGGTTAAGCGGGTATTGCCAGAGCTTGGTGTTGTAGGGGAGCATGAAATGCTTTGAAATCCCTTCCCCGAAAACCCGCCGCGTCCAGTGAGTGAAAACCTCAGGTCTTTTCTGCGAATGGCTAACGGCTAATGGCGAATGGCGGGCGGCCAAGGAAGTATGGCTGCTGTTATACGCCGCGAGAAATCCGCTCACGCATTCTGACTTTATATCGTCCGGCAGATTGTAAAGATTGGCTTGGAAAGGGTAAGGCACTTCCACACCTTTCAGGCGTATCCAGGAGTTCCTCTTCAACTTAAAGTGATTGTTCTTCAGGAGCCTGAGTATCAGGTCTCCTGTTTCCTTCCAGTGGAGGTGGAGGAGATGGCCCGAGTAATCAAAGGTGAAGCCGTTCTTTTCCACCGAAGCGGCCAAGCCTCCGGTCCCGGCCTCTTTTTCAACCAGCAGATAGTTCTTTTTCCCCTGCAGAACCCTGGCCGCGGAAAGTCCCGCCAAGCCGCCGCCGATAATCAGAACATCGGTTTTTATCGTCATGTATCCGCTCTATTATTCCGGAGAAGGTTACGGGCCTCCGGACTCACGCCGCCGAGCGGGCCTTTATAAGGCGTTTTTGACCGCGTCCGTCACTATCTTGATTTGCCCGTCAGTCAGTTCCGGGTACATGGGTAGCGAAAACACCGTGTCCTGGACTTGTTCGCAGACGGGGAGGTCGCCTTTATTGCCGCCGAGGTGCGCGTAGGCCTTTTGCAGGTGCAGTGCTATCGGATAGTAGATCTGGTTGGCTATCTGCTGTTCGGTCAGATGTTTCTGCGCGTTGTCGCGTTTGGCCTTGGAGTCGAAGCGTATGGTGTAGTAGTTGAAAGAGTGTCGCGCGTTAGCCGGTACGACCGGCGTGACGCAGACATCCTTAAGGGCCGCGGCGTATTTGGCGGCCACGGCGTTGCGCATCTCTGTCCACTTCTCGACATGCTTGAGGCGCACGGAAAGCACGGCCGCCTGCACGGTGTCCAGGCGGGAGTTGAAGCCTTCCATATCGTGCATATAGCGCACTTTGCTGCCGTGGTTACGCAGGGCTTTGAGCTCCTCATATATCTTTTCGTCGTTTGTGGTAACAGCCCCTCCGTCGCCGAAGGCGCCCAGGTTCTTGGCCGGGAAAAAGCTGTAGGTGCCGCAGTCGCCTATGGCGCCCAGATATTTCCACTCCGTCCCGCCCAGCTTATATTTGCCGGTAAAAGCCTGCGCGGTGTCCTCTATGATCTTAAGGTTATGCTTTTTTGCCAGAGCGGTGAAGGCGTCCATGTTGCAGGGCATACCATAGAGATGCACAGGCAGGATGGCTTTTGTTTTTTTGGTAATTTTCTTCTCTACGGATTTCGGGTCCAGATTGTAGGTTACGGGATCTATATCAGCGAACACCGGCACGGCTCCGCACTGGCTTATTGTCTCGCTGGTGGCGATGAAAGTGAAAGGAGATGTTACTATTTCGTCGCCGGGCCTGATACCGATTGCAAGCAATGAAAGCCGCAGGGCATCGGTGCCGTTGGCCACGCCTACCGCGTACTTGGTTCCATTGTGCGCCGCGAAATCTTTTTCAAATTTAGAAACTTCTTCGCCAAGTATAAAATTGGCCTTATTGAAGACATTTTTTACAGCTGCTTCTATCTCATCTTTGATGGGGGGATAACCGGCCAGCATATCAACCATTGGTACTTTCATGTTAGTCTCCAGTACTGACGTGATTCCGGATTTAAGATTAAGAGAATATTGTAAATCCTTAATCTTGAATTATAGCCGGTAATGTTTAAGCCTTGATTACCATTGTATAAAAATATCCACCGGGCGACAAATGACACAGGGGGCCCGGTCTCTCGGCCTCCCCGCAATCTGATATTTGTTATAATCAGTACTAATGAGAACGAGCATTATCATACCTTCTTACAATGAGATGGGGACCCTTCCCGAGATCCTGCATAGGATAGCTGGCCTTGGTATCGATAAGGAAGTGGTGGTTGTGGACGATGGATCCACCGACGGCACGCGGGAGTGGCTTGACCGGGCGGCTGCCGAAAAAAGTTTCCCTTTTGAACTTAAAGTAATAAAACACGCGGCTAACACGGGAAAAGGCGGGGCATTACTGACAGGCTTTAAGGCCGCCGCGGGTGACCTTATTATTATTCAGGACGCGGACTTGGAATACGACCCTGCGTACATCCCGGAAATCGTGCGGCCGATAACGGAGGGCGGCTTTGACGTGGTTTACGGTTCCCGGCTGCTTTCCGGCCGTTCGCAGACTTATAACATCTTTTACCTCTGGGGCAATCAGTTCCTGACGCTCCTTATTGATATACTGTTTGGCGCGCGCATGACCGATTCATATACCTGCTATAAGGCTTTCAAAACTCCACTGCTGCGCTCTCTGGACCTTGTTTCCAAAGGTTTTGAGATAGAGGCTGAGATATCCTGCAAGACGGCTTTCAGAAAATATAAATTTGCGGAAGTGTCAATTGTATACGCGTCCAGATCAAGGCTGGAAGGCAAGAAAATAAATTATAAAGACGCAGTGAAGGGCGTGCTTAAGATACTTGAACTGCGGCTCAAGAGTCTGTTTGTCGATATTTAGAGGACTAGGGATCGGGAAATTGGAGGACTGGCCGTTATAAGGGGATTTCTTAAACTGGCTAATCTTCCAATTCTCCAGTCTTCCAGTCCTCCAACAGGGGGCTCACTACGTGAACGATTTGATAGAAAGCTTGAAACTTTACCTGCTGGCTTTTCTGGTGCCATTAGCGCTCGCGCTTATTCTGACACCGATTTTGAGGTGGTTCGCGCTTCGGTTCGGCCATGTTGACGCGCCTACTACCGGAATAAAGACCCATAAGCATCCCACGCCGTTGTTAGGCGGAGCGGCCATCTTTCTGGCTTTCGCGGCCGGTTTGATTTTTATGAGGTTTTACACTTCCTTCCCTACCGGCACGCTGCGCGACCTGCGCGTTATTCTGGGTGGCGGTTTCGTTATGTTCGCGTTGGGTTTGATAGATGACCTCAAAAAGCCTGGAGGTCTGCGGGTCGGGACCAGATTTTTTATACAGTTTGCGGTGGCTTTTTTTGCGGTGATTTCCGGTATCAGAATAAATTTTATAAGCCCGGATTATCTTTCCTTCATCCTGAGCGTGCTCTGGATCGTGGGAGTATCCAACGCTTTCAATATTATAGATATTATGGATGGTCTATCCGCCAGCCAGGCGGTGATGGCGGCGCTTGGGTTCCTTCTTATAGCTTTTCCTTCGGAGGCTATATATGTCAATGTCGCTTCGGTCGCCCTGGCCGGGGCCGCCCTGGGTTTCCTGCCCTACAATTTTTCCAAAAAAATGAAGATATTTATGGGAGATTCCGGAAGTCTTCTGTGCGGCTTTACTCTTGCTCTGGTGGCGATGGGGACAAAATACGATTCGGTAAATCCACTAGGCGTTTACGCGCCGCTTTTTATTCTGGCTATTCCCATCTATGACACGCTATTCGTATCGGTCATGCGTCTGCGGCGCGGGCATTCGCCTTTTATCGGCAGCAGGGACCATTTCGCTCTGCGGCTGGAGAAGATAGGCTTTTCCCGTCACCGGGTGACGTTCCTGGCGGCCATGGCCGCGCTTATATTTTCTGTTTTCGCTTTCCTGATAACACAGGTGCCGCTGATATGGGGGGCGCTGATCTACCTGGTGATGGGCGGGGAATTCCTGCTTATAAGCGTCGCCATAGCCAAAATAAAAATATAGGGCAAAACCCAAAAAAACCTATCTGAGCCTTCAAGAGTGAAGCTGGATGAAAAGGCTTTATATGCTGTGCTTGTGCAGTTCTTTCGTGATACCGGGAATTATGGTGGTTTTGCCGTCTGATGTGGCGTAAATTTTTATTACATCGCCGTATATGCGCATAAATGCGTTAACTGCTTCCGGATCAAAAGATTTTCCGCTTTCCTCAAGAATATATTCGCGCGCCTTATCCGGATCCCATTTCGGCTTGTATACCCTGGGCATGCAGAGCGCGTCAAAAACATCAGCCACCGAAACTATCCTGGCGTAGATCGGGATTTGTTCTCCCTTGAGCCTGGCCGGATAGCCCGTGCCGTCGAATTTTTCATGGTGCGAGGCGGCCACTTTGCAGGCAATTTGCAGAAGCGTGCTTTCGGCGTTAGCGAGTATCTTGGCCCCGTAGAGGGTGTGTTTCTTCATTTCCTCAAATTCCGGAGGAGTAAGTTTTCCGGGTTTAAGGAGTATGGCGTCCGATATTCCCACCTTCCCGATGTCGTGCAGCGGACTAGCGTAGCGGATGTTTTCCACCTCGCGCTCAGGCAGCCCCATGCCTTGCGCTATAAGGGCGGAGTATTCGCTTATGTGCCGCAAATGTATGGCTGTGTCCTGCTGGTCGCGGTATTCCGCCGTGACGGCCAGGCGGTATATGGTTTCAAGCTGTGAGTTTGAAAGGCTTTCGTAAAGCTGCGCGTTCTCAATGGCCGAAGCGGCCAGCGAGCCCATGAGCTGTAGTATGCCTTCATCCTCGCCGTCAAAGACGCCTTCTTCCTTGTTTGTGACCTCGAACACTCCTATGATGTGCCCGGCGGCATCCTTGAGAGGGACAGCCAGGATGCTGCGCGTGCGATAGCCTGTCATCATGTCCAGGTCGTGGTTGAAGCGGGGGTCCGTGTATGCGTCGGTAATATTGGTTATCTGTCCGGTGGCGGCGACATGTCCCGCTATGCCTTTTTTAAAGGGGACGCGGATCTCTGTCTGCTGCATGCCCTGCGCGATCTTTGACCAGAGTTCGTTGGTCTGGCGATCCAGGACGAAGACGGAGCAGCGGTCGCCGTTCAGCATCCGCTTTACCTGATCGGCTATGAGCTCCAGAAGCTTGGTCAGGTTGGTTTCGGTGGAGATAAGGCCGCCGAATTTTACCAGCAGGTTGAGCCTTTTTTCCAGTTCTTCCGGTCGCGTCATACAATTTATTCTACCATTATTAGCGAAATAGAGAATTAGCGCTTAGTGAAACAGGGGGGGGGTGTCTTATTTCTGTTCGTTATCGTTTAATTGCTTGGTCAGATTATCCACGTAAACGCTGTAGTGGATGGCTTTGGCCGAAGGATATTTTTCCTTCAAGCCGGCGTTTATCTGAAGGAGACACGAGGTCGCGCCGACCAGCACCGTTTTAGCCTGCGTTGAGGCGATATTTCGCATCTTGCGGTCCGAGATCCGTTCAGAGAGAGCTGGCTGCGTGAACGCGTAAGCGCCGGCGCCGCCGCAGCACCACTCGCTTTCGGGCAGTTCGGTAAAAGACTCTCCCGCCAGCTTTTTAAGCACCTTGCGCGGCTCCGAGCGGATGCCCTGCCCGTGGCAGGCGCGGCAGGAGTCGTGATAAGTGACCTTTTCTCCTGCGTCCGGGCTGAGGCCTTTTATTGCCTCCGCAGGCAGGGCTTCAAGAATATCCTTTACGGCTTCGGCAAAAGCTTTTGCGCGCGGCTGCCATTCTTCATCCCCTGTGAAAAGCTGCTCGTAAGTTTTCATGAAGGCCACGCATGAAGAGCAGTCGCCTACCACGATAAAATTTCGGAACATTATCTTCAGCTCTTCGAAGCGAAGGATATTCTTTTTGGCGAATTCTCTGGCCTCAGTCACGCGGCCGTAGTTGTAGGCGATGAGCCCGCAGCAGAAATTATCCGTGAACACGCCTTCTCCAAGAAAGCGCTTTAGAAGAGCTACGGTGGAGAGTCCCACTTCGGTGAAGACATAGTTCGGGCCACAGGGAGCGAAATACGCCCAGGAGATTTCCTTTTTGCTTTCGGGCTTAAGGGAAGTGTCCTTTCCGAAAATGTCCCGCAGGAACCTCAGCGGGGCGCGGTCAAGAGAGCTTTGGGCCGTATGAAGCGCGGGCATTCCTATGAAATCGTAAAGCCCCAGCTTGCCTGCCAGGGTCGACAGGCCGAGACGCTTCAGTAGAAATCCGGCTTTAAGCGCGAGTTCGAAAAAAGGGCGCTTGTTTAAAAGCATATCCACGGCCAGACGCGCGGCGAAACTCTGACCGTAGCCCGCTCCGCTGCGCCGGCCTTCAAGCACCAGGTCCGCGGTTGGAACTTTGGCGTAGCAGACCGATGTGCAGGCCCCGCACAGGAGGCAGGTGGAAAATGATTCTCCGGCGGAATCGATATCGCGGGTCCTGCCCTCTATGAGAAGCCGCAGGAACTGGTTGCGGCCTCGCGCGGAAATGGTTTCGCGGCCGGTCATCATGTATGTGGGGCAGACCGTTTCGCAATAACCGCAGCGATTGCATTGGGCCACGGCGTCGTATATGGTCCGCTCGCCCAGATCTGTGAGCAAGTGCTTCAGGTGGAAAGGTTCCTGGTTATGATCGTAAAGTTCGTTGATATCGTATTTGGTCATAAACTATTTGCAATAAACAATAATTTTGATGCCATAAGCCATTTGCCTTTAGCCATGCGCAGAGAAGCGGCAATCACACCTCTATGCGTTATGACTCATACACCCACGGATTCAGCAGGTTTTCGGGATCAACCGCTTTCTTAAGACGACGGTGGTGGTCCTCCGGCTGAAACGGCGCTCCCGGGGCTTTAACTTCACCCGTGCGCCCGGCCTTGAGAGTCGTTTTGAGGGTGACGGTAAGTATTACGCCGTAAGCGCCCATTGAACCGCAAAAAATTTTCATGGCGTCGTAGCCCGCGACATTCTTGACTGTCTTGCCGCCAAGGGAGAGAGTTTTGCCGTCGGCCAGGGCCACATCCATGCCCAGCAGGATATCGCGCATGGGCGGCCACGCTTTAGCGGAGGCCGCGCCGCCCAGAGTCCCTTCCATGTCCGGTAACTCTATGTCAAAACCGGATTTTTTAAGCCATTTCTTCAGTTCGCGGATCGGCATGCCGGCCTCGGCCCGGACGGTGAAATTCTCGCGGTCAAGATCCAGAACTTTATTAAGCGCGCGGGTATCCAGCGGTTTGGCGTTTAAGCCCCCCTGGTTTTTTGGAAGTTTTGTACCGGTCCCTCTTATGAGGCTTTTGATTCCGCCCGCGGCGCGGAGCCGGAGCTCGGCTATGAGCGCATTCACGGCTTCGCTGAAAATATCGTGCTCAAAAAGGCGTTCTTTGGCCCGGCGGTCGGCGGCAACCGGGAGTATCTTATCCGGATTGGCCAGATCTTTAGGGTCAAAAGCGGTTTTTATGGCGCCAAAAAAATCCAGTGTCGGGGCGTCGAACATCCAACTCATCGCGACCCGCTTTTCCACGCCTATGCCATGTTCGCCGGAGATGGAGCCGCCCAGACGTATACAGCTTTTGAGTATCTCATAGCCGGCTTTTCTGACACGTTTTACTTCCTGCATATCGCGTTCGTCGAAGATTATATTGGGGTGGAGATTCCCGTCCCCCGCATGGAACAGGAGTCCGGCGTTTAATTTGTGTTTTAAAATTATAGCTCTTGTTTCTTTGAGGGCTTCCGGCAGCCTGGGGCGGGGGACTACCCCGTCCTCCACCATTACGTTGGGGGCCAGGCGGGCCATGGCCGGATAGGCGCCTTTGCGGGCAGCCCATAGCGCTTCCCGTTCAGCCGGATCTTCGGCGATCCTGAAGTAGGTGGATAGGCAGGTGGCGCAGATATCCATGATAGCGCGCAGTTCTTTTGAGACGCCCTTCTCGCTTTCGCCGTCCAGTTCTATCAGCAGGATGGCTTCAGTGCCGGGCGGATAATCCGTTTTCAGGTTTTTCTTTGCCGCGTTCAGCGAGATCTTGTCCATGGCTTCCAGCGCGCGCGGCACTATGCCCGCGCCGACAATCCTGGCCACGGCGTCGATAGCGTTCTCGATGGAGGAGAACGCCGCCACCGCGGTCTTTACGGATTCAGGTTTTTTGAGTATCTTGAGCCAGGCTCTGGTGACGATTCCGAGCGTGCCCTCCGAGCCTATGATCAGGCTCATGAGGTCCGGGCCCGGATCGTCGAAGGCCCAGATCTTCACATCGCCTTCGGGTGTGACTACTTCCAGGCGCGTTACGTTGTCTGAGGTGACTCCGTATTTAAGGCATTGGGGGCCGCCGGCGTTTTCCCCGATGTTGCCGCCGATGGTGGATACTTTCTGGCTCGACGGGTCCGGAGCGTAGAAAAAGCCGAATTTATCCAGCTCAGTCTGCAGCCTGAGATTCACCACTCCCGGTTCCACCAGGGCTACGCCGGTCACCGTGTCTATCTGGCGTATTTTATTTAAAAGCGTCAGGTTTAATATTACTCCGCCCTTTAGGGGGATAGTTCCGCCGGAGAGATTTGTGCCGGCTATTCTGGGGAGAAAAGGTATGCCGGCGGAGTAAAGTATTTTTACCGCCGGCGCCACCTGATCGATGGATGTGAAGAGCAATACCGCTTCCGGTTTCGCCCTTGCCATGCCAGCGTCGTAGGAATACATCAGGAGTTCGGCGTTATCGGTGAATACATTCTCGGGACCGACGATGGTTTCGAGTTCTCTTCTGACTTTTTCAAAGCGGTGGTATTTAAACATAAATTAGCGAGACAGATCTAACAGCGGTATCCGGTATTCAGTAACCGGTTACCGGATACTGAATACTGGTTACCGGTTACCGGTTACTGGCTGTTTCATCGGCCTAAGTTTGGCTGTGAAATGGGCAAGCGCCCTGGGTGCCTCCACTATCTCCAGACCTTTTATTTCGTTCCTGTTTTCGGCGATAAGTCCAAGCACCTCTATGACGTAATCTATGTGGCTCTGAGTATATACGCGCCTGGGCATGGCAAGGCGGACCAGCTCCATGGGCGCCGGCAGAAAATTGTCATTGGCGTCCCTGCGTCCGAACATCAGCGTTCCTATCTCCACGCCCCGTATCCCGCCTTCCAGGTAAAGCTGGCAGGCCAGAGACTGCGCCGGGAAATTCCCGGGTTTTATGTGCGGCAGAAACTTTTTAGCGTTTATATACACACCATGTCCGCCCGGGGGGTTTATTATCGGGATTCCGTGCTTCAGCAGGCCTTCTCCAAAATATTCAACCGAGCGCAGCCGGTACTGCAGGTAATTCTCGTCCAGCACTTCCCGCAGGCCTATTGCTATAGCCTCCAGATCCCGCCCGGCCAGGCCGCCGTAGGTGGCGAAGCCTTCAGTGAGTATCAGAAGCTGGCGGGCTTTGGACGCCCAGTCCTTGTCGTTCATGGCCAAAAAGCCGCCGATATTCGCAAAAGCGTCTTTCTTGGAGCTCATCCAGGTGCCGTCGGCCAGTTCAAACATGGCCTGGGCTATCTCGCGCACCGGCACGCGGCTATATCCTTTTTCGCGCAGTTTAATGAGGTAGGCGTTTTCGGCGAAACGCGCGCAGTCCAGGAACAGCGGTATGCCGTATTTCCTGGCTATTCCGTGTGCGCCTTTCAGATTCTCCATTGAGACCGG
>Ga0247842_10000829_pt1 | contig 58573 bp, 51 predicted proteins | sample LaCruzMarch2015__3_FD_192411 | JGI IMG/M metagenome (GOLD analysis project Ga0247842, IMG submission 192411) | Freshwater microbial communities from meromictic Lake La Cruz, Castile-La Mancha, Spain - LaCruzMarch2015_19m | ecosystem: Environmental > Aquatic > Freshwater > Lake | place: Spain... | reverse complement strand
CAGGAATATCTGATTTCTTTCCTAAATTTGTTCTCATGAAAAGTTCTTAAGGCGTTTGTCTGTTTCGCAACTACAAATGTAGCCTTTTGAACTTTTCTACTTTTTTAATTTGTTCGGACAGTTATGGTTTGGAATCTCCCGCGACATCACCGAACGAAAAAAGATGGAGCAGGCACTGCGTGAAAGCGAAGCCCGCTGGAATTTTGCACTGGAGGGTTCAGGCGACGGTGTTTGGGACTGGAATCCGGAAACCAATGAGGTTTTCTTTTCCACTCAATGGAAAAAGATGCTGGGCTATGCTGACCATGAGATAGGTAATACCCTCAGTGAATGGGAAAAAAGGGTGCACCCCGATGACCTTCGGCGATGCTACGATAGTCTTGAAATGCATTTCCGCGGAGAGACCGATGTTTATATCAATGAACACAGGGTGATGTGCAAGGACGGATCGTACAAATGGATCCTTGACCGGGGGAAGGTTGTAACCTGGAAAGCTGATGGTAAACCTTTACGTGTGATCGGCACCCACTCCGACATCTCAGAGAGAAAGCGGTATGAACAGATGCTCCGCCAGGGCATTGAAAAGGAGAAGGAGCTGGGCCAGCTTAAATCGAAGTTCATCTCTGTGGCCTCACATGAGTTCCGCACGCCCCTTTCAACCATCATGGCTACCAGTGAATCTCTGCTCAGTTACCGCGACCGCATGACACAGTCGCAACAGGACGAACGCATTATAAAGATCAAAGACCAGGTAGGCAACCTGAACAAAATCATTGATGAGGTACTCCACCTGTCAAAGCTTCAGACCAGGGAAAAGGAGCTGAAGCCGGAACCGTTCAACCTTTCGTTACTTATTCACGAAGCCATCGAGGAAAGCAGGATCTATTCAGGCCGGGAGGTCGCGATCAGCTTCCATTCCTCCCCGCCGAACATCGAGGTGACACTGGACATGACCAGTGTCAAACGGATCATCGACAACCTCATTTCAAACGCCATCAAATATTCACCCCCGGGGAAAAAGATGATGGTCGGAATAAAGGAGTCAGGAGAACATGTGATCCTGACTGTGCAGGATCACGGCATGGGAATTCCACCCAATGAACTGAACCTCCTTTTCACCCCGTTTTTCCGTGCTTCCAATGTAGTAAACATCGATGGTACCGGGCTGGGACTGAGCATTGTAAAAGAATCAGTCGAACGTCACGGGGGTAAAGTATCCGTTAATAGCGTAGTAGGCGAAGGGACATTGTTCACCGTCATATTACCCAAAACACTTTAATCCTGAATTCGATCTTTCCAATGAAAAAAATCCTGATCATAGAAGACCAGAAGATGCTTCGCGATGAAGTGTGCGATTGGTTTATATTCGAGGGCTTTGAAACTTATAGTGCTGCGAATGGCCACGAGGGCCTGTTGCAGGCCAAACTGCACCTTCCCGACCTCATCCTGTGCGACATTATGATGCCGGAAATGGATGGTTACGCCGTGCTTTCTAATCTACGTCAAACGCCCGAAACTTCCCCGATTCCCTTTCTATTCATGACCGCAATGGCCGATCATCAGCAGGTTGTTTACGGCATGCGGGCCGGGGCTGATGATTACATCACCAAACCATTTACACGCCTCGACTTGCTGAATGCAGTAAATGCCAGACTGAAAAGATAGGGGAGACCCGGGATCTATCTGAATACGCGATGGATTTCCTGGAGCAGTTCTTTGATGGAAAAGGGTTTGGCAAGAAAGCCGTCGGAGCCGAAGAGGCGGGCCGAGTCGAGATGAAACTGGGGTGAGGCCCACCCGCCCCCCGTAATGGTGATTATCTTGGTTCCCGGATAGAACTGCCGCATATGCTGTATGACCTCCATTCCATGACTCTTCGCCATCAGCACATCGGTGATGACCAGGTCAAAAGCCTGCTCCCTGGCAAGGAGGAAAGCATCCTGACCACCACAGGCTGTGACTACACTGAAACCGTTTTGCTCAAGCAGAAACTTCATTGCTTCAACAAAAGAGGAATCGTCGTCAATAAAAAGAATCTTGGTCATGATGTCTTTATAACAAATTGAAACTGAATCAAAAATCAAATATGTTGTTTGGGTAAATACATAACAACAAAGGACTGATAATGAATCTGTTAAAGATAATCAATAAATCCAAATTACAACAAGGTCCTGTAATTTATTTTTCAAGACAAAAAAGTACCCTGAAATTTCCCCCATATTTATGCTATTGTCGCCGCTTTGCTTAATATTGCATATGAAAAAAGCCCTGCTCTTCGTCCTCCTTGCCTTTGCACTGAATGTTTCCGGACAAAACGCCCCGGCGTTCCTTCCCCAGCGCCCCACATCCTGTTCACCGGAAAAACTCCGGGGAATATTGAATTCCATTCATGGGTTAAAAACCACCCCTTGTTATGGAACTGATTTCGGAAAGGCCGGCCTGCCGAAGATGGCAGGGCCAAGGTCACTGAAACAGGTTTATGACAGCATCTATGAGTGGCAATGGGATACTCTCAGCGCAGGATGGCTGTTTTCTTACAAATACACCAGCCTGGTTTATGACGAACATTACAACCTGACAAGTTTCATTTTACTTCAAAAGAGCGGCAGCGTCTGGCCAAATTCCAGGAAATACACCTACACCTATGATGCCAGCGGCAACCAGACTAGCACACTGACACAAGTCTGGACCGGAACCGCCTGGGAAAATTTTGTACTTGGAATCAATACCTGGGATGCAAACAATAACAGGACCGGAACCCTGTTTCAACAATGGACCGGTGCTATGTGGGTGAAGGTAGTACAGTATCTCTTTACTTATAATACCGGCAACAATATTACGAATGAACTGGCTCAGGACTGGGACGGGAATTTCTGGGTGAACGCCTTTCAGAACCTTTATACCTATGATGAACAAAACAACATAACCAGTACAAATGGTCAGTATTGGGTAAGTACTGCCTGGGTGAATTACGCTTTATTCAATTATACCTATGATGCAAACAACCGGAGGACAAACTTCCTTTATAAAACCTGGGCCGGAAGCGAATGGGTAAATCTCTACCAGGAGGTATATTCCTATGATGCCAATAACAACCTTACAGGGTATATGGGGCAGGAGTGGGATGGTGCCACCTGGTATGATTATTTCAAAGCTGTCTATGCCTATGATTCAAACAATAACGAGACGAGTTTTCTTGAACAGATCATATACGGCAGCGACTGGGTTAACTATACCCAGGACCTCTATGCTTATGATGCCGGAAATTTTACGAAAGCCGCATCTAATAAAAACTGGATGGAAGATGGAACCAGGATAAAGGATGGCGACAGCACCTACAACTATTTTCATACGGCCGAAGGAATCAGCGAACCGGCAGCCCTAAAACCCGGGACCCTCCTCTTTCCTAATCCGTGCAATGGTAAAATCACCATCCGTGCAACTTTTCAGGTGACGGCGGTTGAAATTTATAATGTGGCCGGTGTAAGGGTTTTTACTGATTACACAACAGGGCAGTCCGGACTGAATAACCTTGACCTCTCAGTCCTGCCACAGGGGATATATGTTATCAAGCTGTTTTCAGGGGATAAGACCCATATTGAAAAGGTGGTGATTCAATAAACAGAATTATATGGAACTTACCCGCGAAACCGCCCTGGAGCTGATCCGGCAGTACATAAAAAATGAAAAGATGATCTTCCATTGCCTTGCATCTGAGGCCGTGTTAAGAGGGATCGCGCACAAACTTGGCAGGGATGAAGACAAGTGGGCCATGGCCGGGCTGCTTCACGACCTGGATGTGGAGATCACCAACGCGGAGGCCACGGTACACGGCACCCAGACAGAGGTCCTGCTGAAGGATTATTCGGTTGATCCCGACATCCTGGATGCGATCCGCATGCATAACGAGTGTTCGTCGGGCAGGGAGCGGAGTACAGAATTCCAGTATGCCCTTGCTGCAGGGGAAACAATTACGGGGCTGATCTTTGCCACGACCTATGTTTATCCCGACCGGAAACTGGCCGGCGTAAAGCCGAAGTCGGTGGTTAAAAGGATGAAGGAGCGGATGTTTGCGGCTTCGGTGAAGCGGGAAAACATCATGGAATGCGAAAAAATCGGGATTCCGATCGATGAGTTCGCAGCCATCTCCATTGCAGCGATGATGCCGATTGCGGAGGAGATTGGTTTGTAGGTGAGAATACAAGTTGCTAATGAGGCAGCTCCTGTTTTTTGGTTAATCGTACCCTGTTATTTCCTTGTTCAGGATGATGGTCGCGGGATCGGTGGAAAGATAATCCGGAAGCGGGAGATCGGCCGGTTGAAATATTGCGATGCGGCGGCCTTTCGATTTTAAGTCCTGGTACTGATCTTTGGTTGGTATAAAATTATAGGCTGGCAGTCCGGTGTAAAACATGGCTTCAAGGTAATGCCGTCCCTTCACATTGAACAGGACCGCATTATCGGGCAGGTCAAGCGATTTAAAAACATCCCGGTTGTGCATGAGCATCCGGGTGTAATGGTTTCCCGCATTCCGGGTTGTATGCCGCTCCTGGAGAAGACCAATATCAAATCGCAGGAGAACAATTAAAATGACGAGTCCCGCGAACAGCAGGCTCCTGCATCCCTGGTTTTTAATATACCGGTTTGTAACTTGAATTACTTGGTCAATCAGGGTCGCCAGGGCAATAAAGATGACCATGGATACCACCACTGTAAAGGAGGACATCTTTGTCGCGGTGATGGAGAAAAAAAGGTAAACCGCAATGACCATGACAAGCAATGAGACTGCCACCCGCTTATCCCTGCTATTTCTGTAAAAAAAATACAATGCCGGAATGATCAAAAACGACATCACCAGGCCGTAAATGGTACCGGCCTTCCCGAAATGGTACAACAGGGTGCCCCGGTGTCCATCCACAGCCGAAAGAAAGTGTGAGGTATTCATGGTAAAGGCCTGCATGGCCTCTTCAGGATAACGGATAAAAGTAAATACCTGCCACGGAAGGGCGATCAGCAGGGTTATTCCCAGTGCAACCATGAAATCATAATACTGCGATGGCCTGAACTTTTTTTGCTGCAGTTTCAGGACAAACCACCCCAGGTATACCAGGAATCCCACCACCCATTTACACAGGATCGCCATCCCCGAAAACGCCCCGATAAGAAAGATCCAGTATCTCTTTTTTGTAAAATGATACTCTATCAGCGACCAGATGCTCAATGAAACATAGACGAGAAACGAAAAATCATTGTGGTCTGTATCCTGCCTGCCCGATACCAGTTCGGTCAGGTAAAGGGTGGAGATGGTGAGAACTCCCGTAAGATACCCGACGTTTTTATTTACCAGCAACTTCCCTGACCGGTATCCGATGAACACCAGGATCATGCCTAAAATGATGTCGGGAATCCGTAATGAAAACTCTGAAATTCCGAAGAGTTTGAAACTAAGTGCGATCTGCCACAAAAACAGCGGCTGCTTGTGTATCCAGATGTGGTATTTATCCCAGTGGTCGTAGGCCATGCTGACCACGGGGTCATCGTACAGGGTTGGCATGAATGGATGGTTCATCAGGTTCTTTGCAACCAGCGCGTGAAGTCGTTCATCCCACAAATTCAGGAATGGATCAAGGAGGGCTGCAAAGCTGAACACTAAAAATGCTGTAAAAACCAGGAATCCTATCGCCAGCCTCTCTTTTTCCCTGATATGGAAATAGAGGCTGCAAAGGAAGCCAATGGTTGCCAGCAGCAGGATGGTCAACTGGATTTGAGAAAATGATGTGGCGATCAGTGGCATCAGGATTTTGCGATGGTGTTAATCGGCCCAAATTTAAGTTTTTCTGCTCAGATCAAAACCCCTTTTAATCCATTTAAGCCAAGGTTGCTTCAGTGGGAATTTAGTTTGTGTTCCCGGCCCTCTAAATTTTAATTTTATTTGTAATTTTACCTTTGAGTGGTTGCAGGGCCGTTCTTCACTTTTAAAAACGATAGTGATGTACAGATTGATTGGCAAACAGTTCAGAAAACCTTCGGGAATTCTGGGAACTATCATCTCCAACATCATGATCAAGGGAAACAGCCCGGATTATGATAAGGTGATTCCCGAACTGGACATCAGGCCAGGGGATTCTATCCTTGAAATAGGATACGGGCATGGGCTCGGCGTGCACAGGCTGGCATCAGGTTATGACTGCATGGTGTCGGGGATCGATTTCTCTGAATTGATGTACAACATGGCTACAAAGAGGAACCGGGAGCACATTGACCGTAAGAGGGTCGCCCTCCACTACGGGGATTTTTTAACCTCGGAGAAGATCCCCGGACTCTATGATAAAATTTTCCTGATCCATGTCATCTATTTCTGGGACAGCCTGGATGAACCATTTTCACTGATCCGTAAAAAACTGAAGGAGGGAGGGCTGCTCTGCATGTTCATGGCGCACGCTGATTTTATCAGGAAGATGAAGTTCACGAAGGATGGGATTTTCAATAAATATTCCATAGATCATGTCGTCGACCGATTGACATCAGCGGGTTTCCGTGAGGTTCATTATACGCTGGATAAAAAGGGATATATTATAAAATGCAGATCTTTTAATTTTATTCAACCATCTGGCGCTTCACCAGTTCATTGAATTTTCCTCCTTTTTCAATCAATTCAGCATAAGATCCAGACTCTACGATCTTACCGTGATCCATAACGTAGATCCTGTCGGCATGCTGGACGGTGGTGAGGCGATGGGCAATAACCACACGGGAGGCCTGTAGTTTTTCGAGACTGGCGCTTACTGTAAACTGAGTTTTATTATCCAGGGCGCTCGTTGCCTCATCGAAAAAGAGGATCCGGGGCCTGTTGACTATGGCCCGGGCGATCATGATGCGTTGTTTCTGGCCACCTGAAATCGTGCTGAGACCCCCGGTGATCACGGTATACATTCCCATGGGCATCTGCTTGATGTCTTCATCCAGTCCCACATTTCTGGCAGCCTCCCAGGCATCCTCGAAGGTTGCATTCGTCACTCCCGTAATGTTTGTCAGGATGTTACCGGGAGCCAGTTGTGTTTGCTGAAGAACCGTTCCCGCCTGTCGTCTCACCGAAGCAGGGTCGAATGTGGAGAGATCCTGCCGGTCGTAATAGACAGAACCGCTTTCGGGGATTTCAAAACCAAGCAGTAAACGCAGCAGGGTTGATTTCCCGGAACCGGATGTCCCCACGATGGCTACAAATTCACCGGGTTGTACCTGCAACGAAACATTATCCAGTACAAGCGGACCATCGGGCTGGTACCTGAAGCTTACATTGTTCACCTCGATTTCTCCCGAAAGTTCCTTTATTTCGGCTTTTAAGGAAACATTTTCCGGCAGTGTTTCCAGTATCGGACGAATACTTTCCAGAAAGGGCATCGCCATGAAAAGTGCAATGCCGGCCATCCCCAGCTGAAGAAATGATGCAATGGTTGTAGTCATGGCGGTATAGAATGCCAGGAACTCACCTGTTGAAAGGGTACGCGGGACCTTCCATGCGATGGTGGCAAAAACAAAGATCGTAATCAGGAGCGGCCACAAAGTGGTGAGCAAGGAAATCCACTGATTCAGTTTTCTTACTTCATAGGTTTGACGCTTGTTTGTGGAATATTTTTCAGCCCATTGAGAAAATGCATGAATTTCAGCACCCGCGATCTTGATTTTGGAGATACTGGATAACAGCTGCAGCAGCATCCCGAAAATCTTGTTGTTCAGCTGAATGATGAGATACTGCCGTTTCTGGATCTTTTTCCCGACAAAGAAGATGAAAATATAGGATAACAGGGAGAAGCCTAAGATATAGAGCGACAGGGAGGCATCATAAAAAAACATGAGAATGAAGTTGAACACCAGGAAAACAGAGCCCAGCACGCTGTAGATTACCGTATCTGAAAGGATCTTGCGGAGCATCATGATGCTGTTTGCCTTGGCTGCCAGTTCCCCGGCCTGGTATTTTCTGAAAAACGGGACAGGCAGGTTGAGCAGCCGGTCCCAGATGGCCGACTGAAGCAGGAAATCGAGCTTGGTTTCGATTCTGATCATGGAAAAACTGCGTACCAGCTGAAAAATCGCAATGGCAACAAAACTGAAAAAGAGGGCAAGGGCGTAAACGTAAAGCTGGGTGTAATCTGATTTGGGAATGACGCTGTCAAAGATGGTCCCGGTAAGGATGGGAGCCAATATGGTCAGTATGCCTCCTGTCACTCCTGCCAGAATCATCAGCATAATATCCCGGATGGAATTTTTAAAGCTGAACCTGATCAGATCCAGAACCTTGATGGGACGGTCGGGAAAGGGCCTGTAAAACTGGCGGGCTTCTGAAGCCAGCAATGAGGCGGATTCAGCCGTTAGCAATTGTTTTAAATTCTCGGCCGGACTGATATACTCATATTTTCCCGGAGATTTGGGTATCAGGGCAACGGGGAAGTCGCCGTCTCTGGTGAAGGCAAGCAGCGGGCCATTGTCCCTGTTCCACCAGTTGCCGGCAAGTCTCACCTTCCTTGTCCTGAACCGTGAGGCATGGGTGATGTCGTTCAGGGTTAAAGGAGGCGCATCATCGCTTTTTGGCCTTGGCGGCAGCGTAACGGAAATGCCGGCATAACCGGCCACAGCCTTACACGCTGTCACCAATGGATCCAAGCCGGCTTCAAGGTAAGTTTTCCGGATGTTATCATTGATAACAGAAGCTATTTTAAAAAGGGAAGAGGAAAGGACATTTGAATCGTGAACCGCCTTTTCGCTGAGGCGGTTGAATTCATCAACCGTCATCAGGTTTGTATTCAAAAAGTCACAGTAGAAGATCACCTGGTAGAAATTTTCCATGTGATCCCAGAAATCATCCTGGAGTAAAAGTTCACCGGTCTTGCACGATCTGATATCGGAGGATTCTGTTGTTTGAAGCCATGAATCCTGGGAGACTGGGAATTTTTTCCGTTCGCTGTTGTCCCGGATCTCCCTCATACCAAGGAACAGTGCATTCCCCGACAGAAATTCGACCCAGAAGAGCCCTTTTTTTGAGCGGAACTTCATGTTGTCATCTATCGTGACCACTGCATCAGGATCAATCATCACATCGGTACGTGAATTCAGATCCTTTGAAATTCCGGATAACAAATGACTAATCCAGGTTTCGATCAGCGACACCCCGGCATCAAAAAACTCCGGTCGCCTTATCAGCTCTTTTACCTGGTCAATCCCTGTCACGATGATTTCAGCATCGGGAGATGGAACTGCAAGGAGCGCTTGCTCATTTCCAAACTGATCACTCCGCATTCCAAAAAGGAGCTCCCCCTGGCTGGCTGTAAACAGAAAGAACCTTGACCCCAACGGCTGATCATTTTCAAGCCGCACAGAAAAGAGATCGATATGCCCTTTGGTTACATACCACACACTTTGAAGATGGGCCATGGTAAAAGACTGGTTCGCCCCGGTTTTTCCAGGGGTGCCCAGTGTAAGCATGGCTTCCGCAAAGGGGTTGTGTTTCATGGTTTGATCATTCTTTTATCAGCTCCTGGTATAATCCTTTCTTACTCATTAATTCCTCATGGGTTCCGCGCTGTACAATCCGTCCAAGACTCATCACGATGATTTCATCGCAATCGCGGATGGTACTTAACCGGTGCGCAATGATGAGGCAGGTACATCCTTTTTTCCGGATGTTGATATCGATCGCCTGTTCTGTTTGTGCATCCAGGGCACTGGTAGCCTCATCGAGAATAAGGATGGATGGCTTGGCTGCCAGCGCTCTTGCTATTTCAATGCGCTGCCGCTGTCCCCCGCTGAAATTTTTTCCGTTTTCTTCAACATGACTCTCATAGGCAGCCGGTCTCGCGGCGATGTCATCATGGATGCAGGCCTCTTTGGCAGCCTGGATGATATCCTTGTTTGCGATGGTCTGATCCCAGAAGGAGATATTCTCCTTTACGGTGCCTTCGAACAGGAACAGGTTCTGATCGACCATGGATATGGAATTACTCAGGGTAGCCTGGGGGATGTCGGCCCTTTGTTTGCCATCCAGCAGGATCTCCCCTTCCCACGGATCGTACAGACCGCTGACCAGATTGGCCAGGGTTGATTTTCCACAGCCGGTCCTGCCCACAATGGCCACCCGGGAACCCGGTTTCAGGCTGAGCGAAAAATTGGTGATCAGCGGCGACTCCAGCGGGCTGTATCCAAAGGTGATATTTTTCAACTCAACATATCCCTGGAGCTTTACCATTTTATTGACTGCTGCTGTCTCTCCTGCCGATATATTCGTTCCGGAAGCAGGATAATTATATACATCATCGATCCTTTTCAGCCCCCCCTGGACATCCTGCAGAGAGCTCCCAAGGTTTACCAGGGAGACAATCGGCTGGTTGAAACTTGCCATTACCGACTGGAATGCAACAAAGGTTCCTACGGTCATCACCCCGTCGATGATAAATCCAGATCCCATGACCAGGATGATCAGGGTACTCATCATGGTAAGAAATACGGGGATTACCTGGAGGGTTTGGGTGAGTATGCCCAGTTTTTGCTGCATGTTCAGCAGTTTGGTCTGGTACCCTGCCCATTTGGCAAAAAAATCTGATTCAGAGGCATTGGCCTTGATTGATTCAATCATCTGCAAGCCGGCCGATGAAAGGCCGTACATTTTACCGTTATCCTGTAACAGCTTTTGATTTGAATCGACCCGCTTACGAGAAATGAATCGCAGGGCCAGGATATTCAGCAGGGATATGCCGATGGCAATCAGAGCAAGAGGGATGCTGTAATAAAACATCAGCATCGCATAAAACACGATCATGAAGAGATTGAGCAGGGTATTTCCAAGCTGGCCTGAAAGCAACCCCGCAACCTGGTCATTGATCCCTATACGCATGGTGATATCGCCCGCCGGGCGCTGGGTGTGAAATGACATGGGCAGATGAAGCAGATGCCAGAAGAACTTTGAAGCGTTCTTCAGCGAAATGCTTATCTCAAACCGGATCAGACTGTGCTGTTGTATCCACGATAACAGGGCACGCAGCAGGGTTGTAAGCGTGAGTCCAACAAGTAGGGGAATGATCCACGATTCTGAGTTTTTGATCAGGATCTGGTCGACAAAGATTTTGGAAAAGATCGGAATCGCCAACCCGGGAATGATCAGGGCCAGTCCGACGAGGAAAAGGAAAAGCAGGCTGTAGTAATATCCTTTCAGCCATTTCTTCAATGTGGGAAGGAACCTGGGTTTTACTCCACCGGGCTGAAAACCGGGTCCGGGTTCGAAGGTCATCACCACCCCGGTAAAAGAGTGATCAAAGGTTTTGTCATCCACAGTGCGCGGACCGGAGGCGGGATCATTGAGGTAAACTTTATTTTTCCCGAAGCCTTCGACAACCAGGAAATGGTAAAAGTTCCAGAAAACGATCATCGGGGCAGGCAACTCCCTGAGATTCTCAGGTTCTTTTTTATAGGCCTTCACCACGAGGCCATAGTTCCGTGCAGCTTTTGTCAGGTTGCCGGCAGTGCTCCCGTTGCGCGATACACCGCAATCGACCCGCAGTTTTTCCAGGGGTACATATTTGCCATAATAGGCCAGCACAATGCCCAGTGATGCCGCTCCGCATTCAAGCGCCTCCATCTGCAAAACCGTCGGGGTTTTAACCCGCCTGGTGCCGGTCAGACGGTGATACATGGTGCGGAGGAGGTTGATGGGATTCAGATTCATCGGCTGGCGGGAAGATAGGCAGGATTATTTGAAAAGGAAGGCGATGGGACTTTTTCGTTCAACCGTGATGTTCACCCTGCAGGTCAGCCAGTTTAATTTACTGAGGTCGAAATTTGCCAGGTTTGGCGACCCATCAGGATCAACCTTCATAAATGCCCGTACTTCATAGAAATCCTTGTCGCCGATATCATCCGACATCTCCCCACCCGGGAAATACTTTGAGATGGTATTTTTCGAAACCGAATAATCGGAGATGAAAGTGATGACTGCATTTAAAAGTTCAGGTGGAACTCCCTGCCTGTCAACCTGGAGGTTGCAGAACATCCCCTTTTTGAGCTTAGATACGTCCCTTTCAACGATGAAGAAAATCACCTCAGGTTGTTTCTTCGTTTGCTTGTCTACCGGCATTAATTCAAACAAAGAAGTTCCCCTGGTCACATAGGTTCCCTCCCTTACATTGATGGCCACCACTTTGCCGGGGCCCGGGGAATTGATCGGCACATAGGTCTTATTTTCCAGTTCGAAGATCGTGGCCATCTTCTGTCCCGTCGCAATCCTGTCGCCTATATTGCAAAAGATGGAGTCAAGCTGCCCTGAACGGTCTGCCAGAACTTCCCTCCAGGGTGCCTGCGTTTTAATGATGCCGAATCCCTGGACATTATGAGTGATTGTACCAAGGAATCCCCAGGCAAGCATCCCTGCCAGAACTGCACAAATACCAGCAAACAATAACCATGTCTTTATTGAATTAACCTGGAGCAATTCATCCAGGTCATCCATGTTGGTCATTTTTTCAAGAGAGGTTTTTCTGAAAATCTGGCGGCCAAGCATTTCATTGTTGAATTAGAATTCATACAAAACTAGGAATAAGTTGTTACATTTGAATCATAAACCTGGGATTCTTTGCCAATAACTTAAAACGAAATCATTCTGATGAAATACTCTTTCCGTGATCACTTTTCGGCCATTGCACCCAGGCTTTCACCCGCTTTGCTTGCTTCCGGGCATCTTCATGCAGTCGAAGAACTTTGTTCCATGTTCCCATTCGACGCTGCATCAGATTTCGGTTTTGAAACGCGTTTAGGAAACCTGGAAGCCACCTGCGATTTTTTCCTGCAGATCAGAAAAGAGGGGGAAGGAGCCGGTATAATTGCCGGTAAAAGCAAGGTATCCCTGTTATCCCCGTCATTGTTAAGCATCCCTTTCTGGCAAAAAATTTCAGAGCTATTTTCGGTGTGGACAGATTCTTCATCTCTTCTCCAAAATCGGATTGAATCATTCTGGCTCGAATTCGATTGTATGGATTCATCCTTCAATCCAATCCCGAATATATTTTTCAAAATCATTGAAAAGGAGGACTCAAGGAGATCCCAATGGGTTTCCATGCTTGAAGTACTGGATGAAATATACAGGATCCTTTTTGGGATAAAATTTCCAGCCGGGCTGGGCAGAAACCTGAAAAGATGCTTTGAGGCGCTTCCGGAGCATGCCTGTCTTTTTCATGTCGGATTCATGATCCCCAGGAAAACAGAAGCCGTCCGCCTCATTATTTCGAGGCTCAGTGCAGATTTATTAATGGAATATTTAAAGGATATCCGCTGGACAGGGGAGATGGATGTGATCCGAAAAATGGTTTCAAAATATGCTGTAAAATTTGATCACTTTTCCTGTAATCTTCATATCGGGAAAACCGTCCTTCCCGTCTTCGGAATTGAGATGTATCTGAAGGATTTGAGTCAGCCCCAGTGGGACCCAAGGTGGAACGAAATTTTCGGTATTCTCGAGGCTGAAAATCTCCTGCTCCGGGATAAGAGGGAGGGACTGACAAGCTATACCAGTAAAAAAACCATTTCATACCTCGTTCCGGTTCACTATATAAACGGTATCAACCACCTTAAACTGGTTTATAAGCCAGGAATGCCCCTGGAATGCAAGGGATATTTCGGTACCATGATCAATCCAAAGAAAGAGACAACCGGTCAAGAATCTGCAAAATGAGGTCTGAATTAACGGAATTCTATTGGCAAAACATAGCCGCAAGGGCCATCACCCTGCAGGAGAAGATTGATGAACCGCATCGGTTTGTTTTTCATCCGGCAAAAGAGGGGGAAGTGGAAAAATTCCGGGCCGGGTGGAGAAAAATTGTTGCCCCGGATGATCCGGTGATGTTCGAAAACCGGTTGAAAATAGACGGGCTTACCGAAGATGACCTGGGGAAATTGGCCGGCACAGTCTCTTTCAGGGATAAGGATCAGCTTCCTGCATGGATAAATACCTTCAGGGAGATCATGGAATTCCTTCAATCATATGATCCGACGGATCTGTCTATGAAAATGAAACAGTGCGTCGGGGAAGAATATGCGGATAAAATTCCGTACCTGCATCTTTTAACCCCGCTGGTTCTTTATGCTGTTGAAAAACTTGATCTAAATGTCGGGAAAAAGAAAACGGAGCTGTTTTCAGGGGAGGCAGAAAAAATGGTGCACCGGTTGCTGATGCGCAGGTTGCAATTTTATACTTCAAAGACTTTTCAACTGGAGTTCGAGGTCTTCAAAAGCACCCGTCAATCTTCGGTTTTCAGGGTCCTGGCCGAGACGCTTCCTGCTCCGGTTCCCGGCACTCACTTCTATGAACAATTTGTTGGCCGGATTGTTGAAAATGGCTGGCAGGATTTCTTCGCTGAATACAGTACCTTGGCCAAAATCATAACCATACTGATCGACAACTGGATACGCAACACCTCTTCATTCATACATTGGCTATCGGATGACAAAGCCGAACTCACAACCCATTTTGTACGGGATATCGCACCCGGAAAATTAACAAGTTACCAGGGAGGGATCTCCGATTCGCACAATCATGGACAGGGGGTGATATCCCTGGAATTTGAATCGGGGCTGAAACTGATTTATAAGCCCAAAAATCTTGCGCTGGAAGTAGCTTGGTCAGCCTTCTTAGACTGGCTAAACGAAAAAGGGCTGACGCCTCCGATGAAACCCCTCGACGTTGTCAGTAAAGGTGAATATGGATGGGTTGGCTTTATTGAGGCCTCAGACTGTACATCAGGGCAGGAGATTTCGGATTACTACAGGCGTATTGGTGCACTCATCGGAATTATTTACACGCTGAGGGGGAATGATTGCCACATGGAGAACCTCATCGCTGCCGGTTCACAACCCATGCTCATCGATCTTGAATCGGTGATGCATCATGAAGGCAAAAATATAGATACCCAATTTGAAGACAGTGCCTATGTTCTTGCCAATTCACAATTTGAATTTTCTGTTTTTCGCACCGGACTTTTACCATCATGGATACTCGGTAAAGATGGATTCGTTTACGATGTCAGCGGCATTGGCGGGTATGATTACGATGAATCGCCTTACCAGCGGATGGAGTGGAAATATATCAACAGTGATAGGATGAGGATATCCTATGTGCCCATCGTCTTCCAGGAAAACCAGAATATCCCGGTTTATCAAGGTCGAAAACAGCCCCCTGCGAACTATACTGAAGAAATCGTTTCGGGGTTTACCACACTTTACCGGTTGCTGGTCAAACATCGCACTCAAATTCCAGTCCACCTGTTTGAAGGAAAAGATCTGCGGTTTATTTTCAGGGCGACCCGGATATACGGGTTGATCAACAAAAACCTGATGAATCCGAACTATATGCGTAAAGGCCTGGAGCGCAGCATACAGAAAGAGTTGCTTTGCCGGGCATTCCTGCACAATCCGGAATCAGGCAGTTTCTGGTCCCTGAACAAATCGGAAATGAGGCAGATGGAAGATACTGATTTTCCTATTTTCTGGGCTGAATCAGGCAGGACCGATCTCAAGGATCCTTATGGAATAGTTTGTCCTGACTATATGTTCAAAGCAGCCTTTGACCAGGTTGTGAATTCGGTTTCGGAAATGAATGAAGAGGATCTTAAAACACAGGTAAAATTCATCCGGGCTGCGCTGCTTTTCAGGGATTTAGAACACAACCAGGTCAAAACAGGGGAAGAAAAACAGGTTATCACAGACCGGGAGATTCAACCGGCACCAACGGAAACACTGATGAAGGCTGCAACAGAAATTGCGGCAAAACTGCAATCTGAAGCCATCTTTTCAAAGGACGGCAGTTGTACCTGGATCACCTCAGGGATCATCCCCGGCACCGACCGGTTCCGTTTACAACCCATGTCCTTTAATCTTTATGACGGCCTTCCGGGTGTCACCCTTTTCTTATCCGCGCTTTTGTCGGTAAGGGATGATCCGGCGCTGCGAAGGTTAAATGAATCAACCATCCAATCCCTTCGCCAGGGATTTGCCCAAATGAAGCAATATGGAGTGGCCGGATCGGGCGGATTTATCGGAATTGCCTCCGGGATATCCTCGGCCATATATACACTGATTAAAATTTCCGGATTCCTCGGTGACCCCTCATTCCTGGAAGATGCAAAATCGGTTTGTCACCTGATCGGGCCCAGGGTGATAAAGGATGACAAGACCTACGATATCATTTCCGGCAGTGCCGGATGCATTTTGGGGATGCTGGCGCTGTACAAACATACAGGCTATCAGGAAGCCCTTGAAACGGCTGATCTTTGCGGCGAACACCTGCTGAAAAACCTTACTGAAAATGAAGATGGAAGCTGCGGATGGAAATTCGCGGGGAATAAAATGCTGTCGGGATTTTCGCACGGCCAGGCAGGCATCGCCCATGCTCTTTTGAAGTTGTTCGAATTCACAGGAACAGCTGATTACCGCGACACGGCCGAACGGGCCATCCGGTATGAGAATACATTGTTTACGCAGGAGCAGAATAACTGGCAGGATATCAGGGAGTATAAAGACAAGCCAGATACAGGCAGCTCCTATATGCTGAGCTGGTGCCATGGGGCCCCGGGGATCGGTCTTGCCCGGCTGGCCTCCCGGCATATTTTTAACAATCCAACCGTTGAAACGGATATCCGGAATGCCATCCGGGCGACAAGGGCATCCTCTATGAACATGGGATTCAGGGATCACCTCTGCTGCGGGAACATGGGGCTTGCCGACATACTTTTGTACTTTGCCGCCAGGACCGGGGATCGCGCGTTAATGACGGAGGCTGGTAAAAAGACGAACCAGGTTCTTCAAATCGCCGAAAAAAACGGGCATTACGACCTGTCATTCGGTTCGGATGAAGGAATGATCAATCCTGGTTTCTTCCAGGGAATTTCGGGCATCGGTTATGCATTGCTCAGGCAGGCCTATCCCGAAAGATTTCCCTCTGTTCTTATTTTTGAATGAATTGGGGACAGGGATCAGTTTGGCAAATAGCTCGATTTTTCCATCGAAGACGGGTGCTATGAGGCGATCATGAAAATGCCCCGGGATAGAACTTATAGGGGATGAAAAGGTCCCTGATGAAACCTGAAACACCAGTTACCACATCGCAATTGCGGGAAGGACACCGGTCATGATCAGGTCGATCGTTCGGTACCACTGATCGTTGGCTTCAGCCGAGGGGACACCGCTCCAGGTGTTTGTCGCAACAACCACCAGGTCCAGGGTTGGAACGGTTATGATGAACTGGCCTCCCCATCCCATGGCAAATGTGTAGCTACCCTGAGGGGACTGGCCATTCCACCATCCATAACCGTAGCCGGGGCCATAGGGAACCGCCGTGTTGGTGGTTATTTTAAAACTGCCCAGGTCATCGATCCACTTTGAAGTGACAACCTGTTTTCCCTGGAATTCTCCATGATGTAAAATTAGCTGACCGATCTTTACCATGTCGTGAGGGGTCAATTCAAGCCCGGCCGACCCGTTGTTGTATCCCTGGTTATCCGTTTCCCAGGTACTGGTGGTTATCTCCAGGTATTCGAACAGATACTGTTTGGCAAAATCAAGGGTGGTCTTACCTGTGGCTCTTGATAATATTACAGATAACAGGTGGAATGCTCCTGAGTTGTAGGCAAACCTTTGTCCGGGTTGCGCGATCAATGGTTTGTTCAAAACATATTGAACCTGGTTGGCCGAACCGGCCCAGAGATTATACCCGGAAACGGAGGTCAGTTCATCCCATTCAAATCCACTGCTCATGGTCAGGAGATCACGGATGGTTATTTTCGCTTTTTCAGGGGTGATGGTATCAACGAGGGGTCGTAAAAAGCCCCCGATTTGTTGATCCACTGAAGAAATAAATTTCTGGTCGATGGCAATTCCAACGAGCAGGGCGGTGATGCTCTTGGTGACCGACCGTACATCGTGGGCCACATCAGCCCCGCCCGATCCGAAATAGGCCTCCCTGATCAGGGTATCGTTACGGACTACCACCAGGCTTTTAATGTTGTTTATCTGTTGCACCGCCGCGAAGGTTTCATCGAGCAGGGCCGTCCCGGTTGAGGGTGGATTGTCTGAGTCCTTTTTACAACCTGCCGTCAATGCTAACAGCAGGGGAAGGCATACACTAAATAGCAGGATCGATGAGGTTTTCATCCGATTTTGTATTAATCTCATGTGAAATAAAAATAGGGATACTTCTGCGTTTACGACGCAGGAATTCGATGAACTGTCATAATAATCGCTGAACGACGTAAATGGAGCGGTGGCTTTTTACACCAATCAGTCCATCGGGTCTGCTAATGTGGTAACGTATAAATTTTTATCAGGATTCCTGAATTACTTGATCTGGAGAATGCAATAGGCATAATGATCATCGGACATTACATACTCGAGTGGGGTTACTGTTTTTCCCTGTCCGTAATCCCAATAGGCTGCCTCCTTCACCCACCTTTCAAACCCGACCGTGTTGAGGATGTATAACTGCGTCCCGGGTTTTGACAGTTTCAGCCAGGTATTCACCACATCCGAATTGAAATCAGTATCCTCATCATCAAAATAGGCGGCAGAGGAGATCCAGGTCTTTGCTGGTTCATAGTTAATGGGGGTCCTCCAAACGGTCTTGTCGTGATAATCGGGATGCGGAGATCCCTTTTTCCATTCAGGATATTTACGGTTGCCGTCATAATCATGGGAACTCCAGGCATACCAGTAAATGGCCTCCTTTTTTTTGTCTTTCAGCAAAGCGCTCTTGGACTTAAACAAGGCATTCATCATCGTTTCATAGGTTTGGCCCTGTGGTAAAAGGGATCGCAGATCCAACCGGTTAGCGCCCGCCGTCACGTAAAATATTCCGTTCTGATAGTCGAACTGAGCCGGATTGTAATGATCAAATGAAGGGGGTCCCCCAATGGAAACGGCTATGGATCCATAGCCGAACGCTTTAAAATAGGCAGGATCGGGCCCGTCGTACGATGAAGTAAAGGCTACCAGCAGCAGGGTGGCCATCATAAAGATTCCAGTTTTTGTCTTTTTCATGGGTTTTGGTTTTAAGGTTTCAGATAGTGACCTGGAGATGATTTATTTGAATAATTGATAGGTATATCAATGGCTTAAAAACCAGGGGTCAGTCAGGAACCGGGATTGTTCAGGTAGGCTGGGAGTGTCGCTTAGGGGTTGGCAATTAACTGACCGGTTGTGGCAAATATATGCAAAGAAAACCCGGAAAGCAAGGGGGATAAGTCAGATTTATTTTGTTAAGTTTTTTTGGTTTGGGAGGCATGACAAAAAATAATTTTAGTTTTGTGGCAGGGAGACTGCCAACTTTTTTACAATTGGTTGTATTTAATATACAATATTGAACCACTAAAACCTGGAAAAATGAACCTCAACTTCATCAGAAACAAATTTTATATCGCCGGGTTAATTTCCGGGTTGATTATCACCACGGCGACTGTCCTGCTGGTTATTTCATTCAATGAAAGAGCCCCTGAGAAAAAAATGGTTAAAGGGACAATGCTGGGGAACTGGGCCCCCCTGGTGGGAGAGAAGGGCACGGTTGTGCAAAAGGGATGGGCTTGTTCAGGTTTCACCATGTTTTCGAATGTTCAGTTTGACAACTCACAGGGAGGTCCGATCATGTGCCACCCGATAAATCAATATGCCTGGCAGGTTCAAAGCAGGGTGGTTATAACCAACATCGCCGAGGGTGATTTTTGCGAAAACAGAGGGATCTTTGTCGCCAGGTCCAGCGAGTAATGCACTGGGATACATTTTGTAATGGGGGGGGTGTTAACATCCGGGAAGGTTTCTCCGGCCGACACCCCGGTAGAACTGATCAAAGCAGATTGATACCCAACCTGCTCCCCATTGCCTCAAGATCAATTTTTGCCTGATCTTTTGAACGGGTCTGTTTTACCGGCATGATCTCTTTATTCGCGGAGTCAAAGAGGATTATTTTATAATCCCTATCGACGATATCAATCGCCCGGTTGCCCTGGCTGAAGGCCCGCCAGGTTATTTCCGATTCCCTCATTCCGATTTTCATGGAGGGCTCTACATTCAGCCAACGGCCGAGTTTTATGATCCCAAACAGGTTGTTCGAAAACCGGACTCGTTTCCTTTCATAATCGATCAGGGTGCTTGTCGAAGAAAATCCAGCGAAAGCTCCGATCAGAACTAAAATGAGCGCCGTGAGATGAAAGAAAGTCAGGACCAGTCCGGCAACAAACACCACCATTCCTGCAAATGAGCCAACCGGCCCGAAGGATCTTCCAAATTTATTGTTTTCAGTCATTCCTTTGTTTTTACTGATCCTGCACATCCGTCACCTTCTTCAATTCCATCAAGCCACACTTTTAAGGTCTTGATCCGGTCCTTTGTTAATTGTTCCAAATAATTCGATACGCACATTGGCTGAATGCTCCCATAATACCCGGGCTCCCTGTCAGGATATTTCATTTTTAATTCCGCATCTCTGAAACTGATCCAAATTCGCTGAGAAGCTTTAAACGTTTTAATAAATACAGAATCAGTTCTGTATTCCATTAAAATTGTTTGATAGGTGTTGTTTAATTCTTTATCCGCTTTTTGATATGAAATACGGGCGGCATTGTTCATATCCGCTTGAGTCTGCGAATAGGCCATTGCATTATAAAAAAGCAGAATACAGATCAGGATATTTTTCATGGTGTAATTTTCACATACAGTTCCCAGATTCATAATTTCACCCACCACAATCTTGACTTTTTCTCCCAGATAATTTCATGGGGTGTCAACAGGAGGGTGTCATTCCTGAATTCAAAATCGCGTGTTTCATAGTCCGAATTTACAAAAACATCGTCATTGTCAAAGCTTTTTGATCAATTTCCCAACCTTCACCAACTTTTCGGAGGTCAGCTTCACAATGTAGATCCCATTGGGAAGTGCACTGATATCAGCATTAACGGAAGCGCCGCTGAATGTCATGTTCAGGACCTCCTTTCCGCAGAGTGTAAATATCGACAGATGAGCCCTTGTGACAGGTTCAGCCATTGTAATTGCAACCTTACCGGAAGAAGGATTGGGGTAAATTTTAACCTGCTCCTGCTCCGTTGCCCGATAACCGATACCTACCGAAATATCCCCTTTTGTTTTAGTTTTTAGAATACCCCCCCCCCCCCCAAACTGGCTAAATAACCGGTCACCGTATCGGTGAAGCAAACAAAGTGAAGGCATGGGTCTATTCCCGGATCAAGGGCAGACAAGGTTGATCCTGCGTCGGTTGTTTTCATTAGCGTGGCGTATCCCTGCGGGTAACCGCCGGCAGCATACCCTGTATTTGCATCGGTGAAGTAAATAAATGTACCATGATCACCAACGCAGTAACCGGCCGTTCCACTCGGAAAGCAGACTGCTTGCAGGTTATTCCCTGCAGGCAGCGGACTCAGCCAATGTCAGCCCTGTGCTTTTGAATGGGTGATTGCGGTTAAACAGACAAACAATACAATCCATTTTTTCATTTCATCTTTATTTGTCTTTGGATGCGGTTGATCAGAAATACAGCATCCCGAAATTACAAAATAACAGAGACCCTTCCTCATTTTGAAATATCTACAGACAATAACATGCCGGGTTGCTGACTCTTTGAAAACTATCGTAACTTTATCAGGACTTTACGATGTCATATGCCTGCTTTTTTAAATTAAAAGGATCATCCCGTTCAATTGTTCCCTGCATAAAACAGGATACAGGAAACTATAAGATCGGACAACTGAAAAAATATGAACTATGAATGCTCATGGAACTGACGGGAAAAACAGAATCTGGATTTACGTTTGGATTCTCTCCTGGTTTGTGCTCCTTTTTAACAATGGCTGCAAAAAGGAGGAGAGCACCCCGACCGAACCTTCCGTAGATAAAATCGGCAGCTTCAAGGACCTGCTGTGGCTGACACCTGAATATCAGCCAGGAACCTACCGGAATATGGATAAGATCGCCTTTACCAGGACCATTCCACGCGGAAATACCGTCTACCCGCTGCCCGAATCGACCCAGCCCCTGACTTCGGTTGAATATACACTGAACGGAACGAAAACATACAACATCGACGATTTTATTGTCAGGAACCAGGTGGCGGGGTTACTGATCATCAAGGACGGGAAGATCGTTCTTGAACGCTATGCACAGGGGAACAATGCCGCCTCGAGGTGGACCTCCTACTCGGTGGCGAAATCAATTACGGCCACACTGATCGGGATCGCCCTGAAGGAGGGAAAGATCAAAAATATCAACGATCAGGTTACCACCTACCTCCCCCTGATGACAGGTACGGCTTACGATGGAGTGACTGTGAGGCAACTGCTCCAGATGTCGTCGGGGGCCTCCTGGAATGAAGATTACCGCGATCCCTCCTCCGATTTCAGAGTCATGTTTCAGTGTGCGGTGGATGGTAAAGCAGGGGGAACCATGGAGTTATTGTCGAAACTGAGCCGTGCAGGTGAACCGGGCACGCAGTTCCTGTATAATTCCGGGGAGACCTTCCTGGAGGGGGAGCTCCTGAAAGCCGCACTGGGGGGTGAATCCCTTTCATCATACCTGTCGCGGAAGATCTGGGCCAACATGGGAATGGAGTCTGATGCGTATTGGCTGCTCGAGTCGGACAACGGCGCCGAGTTTGGCTGCGGAAATGTGAGCATGACGCTGCGTGACTACGGACGGTTCGGGATGTTCATCCTGAACGACGGGGTTGTGAACGGAACCTCCATGCTTCCCGAGGGGTGGACTGCCGAGGCGGGGATACCGGCCGCCGATTCGCCGCAACTTAATTATGGGGCCCTGTATCTTCCCGAAGGTTACTACTACCCCCTTGGTTATGGCTACAACTGGTGGCTCATGCCTGAAACGCCATGGGGACCATGGGATTACCTGAGTGAGCCCCTATTGTGGGGTAATGATACCATCAGCGCGCCATCAACCTATTTCCCAAATCTGGAGGGAACCTTTACGGCCCAGGGGGTGTTCGGGCAGTTCATTCACATCAATCAGAAGGAGCGGATGGTGACGGTTGTGTGGAGTACGTGGAAGGACCCCTGGATTGATCCCAAAGAGTATGAAGTGTATTGTTTTATGAATGCAGCTACGGAACTGCTGAAGCGGTGACTTTCTGCTTTTGTTAAACTTGTTTTAACTGGGTGTCCAATAAGGAGACTTTACCATGAAAAATTTAATCAAAATTAAAGGGATGCTTATTATATCCCTGTTCGTTTGTTTTACAAATGATGTCGATTCACAAACCAATTTTATCTTCGGAAAACAATTTGGTTCGGATAAGGATGGTGTGGCCTTTAACCCGGTAACTGATAAATTCGGGAATGTATATATTGCCGGTAATACGAGTGGGGCCCTTGCAGGTCAGTATTACGGCAAAACGGATGGATTTGTCACTAAATCCGACAGCACGGGAAATACAATCTGGACAAAACAATTCGGAACAGCCGAAGATGATGTCATCAACTGGATGACGCTGGACCAGGCTGGAAATGCCTATGTAACCGGGAATACAAATGGCGTGTTCGGAGAGAAGAATTACGGAAAGGAAGATATTATTGTTGCCAAATTTGACACCAATGGCAATGTTGAATGGCAGAAACAATTTGGCAGTGACAGTACGGATGTCGGGAACATGGTATATGCGGATAATCAGGGTTATATTTATCTGGCAGCAGCGACCAAAGGGACCATGGATCAATTGTCGTATGGCGGTGCGGATTGCGTTATCCTAAAATTGGACAGTAAAGGCAATATCATCTGGAGGAAGCAATTCGGAACCCCGAAGGGCGATGAGTGCCAGGGAATAACAGGAGACGGCAAAGATATTTATCTGTGCGGGTATACCTTCGGAGACCTGGCAGATAAAAACAAAGGCAGCCTGGATGCATTTATCGTAAAATTCACCGATAAAGGTGAACAGGTAAAATTATTCCAGTTTGGAACAGGCGGGTTTGATATGGCAAGCCATATAGCTGTTGACAAGGAAAAAAACATCTATATCGGGGGCAGTACTGGCGGAGATCTCAGCAGCAAAAACCTGGGTGAAGGGGACAGCTTTTTATCAAAGTTAAACGGGAACTTTGATATAATCTGGACCCAACAGTTTGGCACAGAAAAATGGGATGGAATCAATGGAATTGCTTTAAATGAAAAAATATCCGGGGATATCGTTGTTAGTGGCTGCCAGCACTGGCCCTCCTGCCAGTCCTTTGTCCGGATGTATTCGAAAGAGGGAAGGCTGCTATGGGTTAATAATTATACAGCAATCGGTAAAAACGGAGGAACATGCGGCAAGGGAGTTTGTATCGATCATACGGGAAATATATACCACTCCGGGAACACGGGAGGCAACCTGTTTAAAAGTATCGAGAAGCCTGAAGGTCATGATATGTTTTTACTAAAGCTTAGTATGTGTGACAGTCAACCCAATCAATAAAATATGTTCAAACCGGGTCTTTTCAGTTTAAAACAACTATTTGCTGCCACCCTCATCGGCGGTCCTCTCCTCGCCGGATTTGTGATGGCAATGAACCTGTGGGCCAGGGGAAAGAGAGGACTGACCATCATTCCCATACTGTCGGGCATGCTCCTGGATTCCCTGCGGCTCATCCCGGTCTATTTCAGTGTCCCGGTGAGGACCGGCAACGTTTCGGAGATCATGGAGATCAATATAAAATTCAGATAGGTCCATAACATGAAAACACATCTGTTCTTTCTGATGATTGTGCTCAACACTTTTTGGGTGTCCTGCACTTCAGTTAAAAAGATTTCCAGAGACAACAAAATTGTCATCGGGACGATTGACAGCCTGTATTCAAACACGTTAAAGGAAGAGCGAAAAATTTGGATATATACCCCTGCAACAGATATCCTGTTTGCCGGGCAATCCTTTCCCGTGGTTTACCTGCTTGACGGCGATGCCCATTTCTATTCCGTTATGGGATTGATCCAGCAATTAAGCGAAGTAAACATGAACATGATTCTTCCTCAAATGATCCTTGTTGGTATTACAAACACTAACCGGACCAGGGACCTTACACCTTCAAAAGACAGCCTTGAATTCGCTGCTTCAGGAGGCGGGGAACTATTCACGACCTTTATCCAAAATGAATTGATCCCATATGTTGATTCTCATTACACGACGGCACCCTATCGCCTGCTTATCGGACATTCGGACGGAGGCCTGTTCTGCGTGAACACTTTATTAAATCACACATAACTGTTCAATGCATACCTGGCCATTGATCCGAATATGAGCTGGGATCACATGAAATTACTGAAACAGGCGGAACAAGAATTGGCTGAGATATCTTTTTATCATGGTAAAACAATACGACAAAGCGTATAATATTTTCAAGACAAATGTGGATAATTATCCAACCAGCGCCAATGTTTTTGACTCGATGGGGGAGGTTTTGATACTGAAGGGAGACACAATTGCTGCCATTGAAAATTATGAAAAATCTTTACAAATTAATCCCAAAAATGAAAATGCAAAAAACGTGATAGAAAAACTAAAAAGATGACCACGAATCTGCAAAAAGAGTTAACAGATATCTTTCATTTTAAAAACCACAACCATGAAAGTATTAATCATTTACGCACATCCAAACCCGATGTCCTTTACAAAAGCAGTTCTTGACAATTTTGTAAGGGGCCTCAGGGAGGCGGGACATCCGTATGAGGTTGTCGATTTGTATAAAACAAAGTTCAATCCTGTTTTTCAGGATATGGATTCAGCTTTTTTCGTGGATGAAGATATGCCCAAAGAACTTTTTCAGCAAATGGACATGAGAGCCATGATTGTCGGACTTGCCGGCGGACCGGTCAGGCGGTTCATTGCTAAATGGTATATTAAAAACAAGACGGATGATGACCTGATCAAACTGATTAATTCTCAAAAGCCAAAAGATGTTTTATTACAACAAAAGAAAGTAGCGGAGGCAGATGTGCTGGTTTTTATAACTCAGGTTTTCTGGATGCACTTTCCGGCACTGGTAAAAGGATGGATGGAAAGGGTTTTAACTTACGGATTCGCCTACAAATTAAATGAAGACGGCTGGAAAGGCGACCCTGATGGCAGGGTACCCTTACTGAAAATTAAAAAGGCAGTGATCATGCAGCCTACCTTCTTTAATGAAAAAGTTTACAGGGAGAAGGGATTTAAATCTGCCATGGAAAAAACCATTGATGACTGGAGCCTGAAATACCCGGGCATTGAAACTGTTGACCATATTTATTTTCATTCCATTTTAGCGGTCAGCCCGGAGACAAGAAAAAAATATCTGGAAATTGCTTATTTAAAAGGGAAAGAATTGAAGATAATTGAAAACCATAATAATTAAATCAAGTCTTCGTTTAAAAAGCAGGGCGAATCTTTATGGCCAAATTTTTTCATTGCTATTTACCCCAGGTATTTCTAAATACTTGTATGATAGAGTGAAATAACTTATAACAAAGCTGCAAAACCAGTGCTATCCTGTTTGCCCGAATTATCCATCACAATTCGAATAAATCAATTATATTTGTTTGACCAATTCCTTTCCCCATGAAAAAATTTCTGTTAGCCCTGATCCTGGTTTTAAGCCTGGTGATTCCTGTTTTTGCCCAGGAGAACACTTCAACCCAATCACCTGCAAAAAAAGATGATGGTGAAATTAAAACCCTCTTCAAACATTCAAATCATCGCCTGAAAATTGGATATTATATCAGTCCCGAAGGCGCCTATACGCAATTCAAGGGAAGAGATGTCTTTTTAGGCGGTCTTAGCCTGGGAGTGATTATCAACCATTTTTTCTCGGTTGGATTAAGTGCCAAAGGAATTCTGAATTCAGGGAACCTGTGGTACGAATTTGATGGGCCACTCGGCGCTCCTCCGGGGGCTTATCTTTATGGCGGATATGGTGGCGTAAAATTTGAATTCAAAGTTTTTTCTACCTCTCCGGTACATCTCAATTTTCCCATCCTGATCGGAGGGGGAGGACTTGTATATAATACCTGGCAGATGCACGGCAATGATTACCAGGATTATGACAATAATAACGGGACCACGCTTGACTCGGACGCGTTCTTTGTAGTGGAACCCGGGGTGATGGTTGAACTTAACCTGCTCAAATTCATGCAACTTGATGCAGGCGTAACCTATCGTTATACTCCTGACCTTGACCTGATGCAGACAAGTGCCGGCCTGATAAATAATTTCAACGCTGTGGTTGCCCTGAAATTTGGGAAGTTCTGATGTTCCCTTTGGAGTATGAAATATTTTAGGATGCAGACTACAATATTGAATACCCGCGAACCCTGAGTGGATTTAGGTAATGTCTATTTTTGTGAAAAATCAGAAAATGAAACATTTCGAAGAAATCTGCGATAAATTTCATCGGGGGAGCTGGGATGATTACCGTTCATTTATACCAGCAGGAATACCTAATCCGCTCACCGAAGATGAGTATTACAGGATCCCGGTTTACAAAGGAGAATGCATGGTCATTTTGATGTTGTGGGGCCCGGGTGCAGCAACGGCGCTTCACGATCATGGCGGCAGCCGCGGAAGGGTTAAGGTTCTGAAGGGTTCAGTTACCGAAGAACGATATGCTTTTGATGGTTCAAAGCTTGAACTCCTCTCCAGCAATATAGGCCGGCCCGGCGATATTTTGAATGTTTCGGTAAATGACATCCACTCCGTCAAAAATCCCGGGAAAGAGATGTCGGTGTCGCTGCATGTTTATGGAACCGATTCGAATACTTTTGAGGGAACAAAAATATACGACCCCGAAAACAGAAGAGTCGGGGTGCTGAATGGTATGGCCACCAGAGCAACCTGGCGTGAAAAGCCCGAGGCTTTCAGCAGCATAACCTATTTTGGGAAATAATTCAGTTTTCCGATCCTTTGCCAGGAGTGTTCAACTGTCCTGACGATTTTCAATTTGCCTGTTTTTTTGGCCGGTGATAAAAACAGTATCTTTGGATGCTTTTTAATATTCATGGCCTTACAAAACGTTCCACCGATGACGAAAGGCGAAACCGTATTCAATTTCTTTTATTCCAGGCTTCTTTCTGAAAAAATAAGGGGTAAAAGTGAGGTGATCATTATATCTGTTGCCATCATTACCTTCATCCTTCATTTGACCCTGGTAGCATTGGTAAATTTTAATATCCTGGAACTGAAGAACTATTCCAATCTTTTCCGGAATCCAATTGCCGCCATTTACACCCCCTTTTCCTTCATTCTGATCTACGAGGTTTACCTGCTGGTCTATTACCTGCCCAAGTCAACCACGATCTACATAGGAAAACAGTATGAAATCATCACTTTGATCCTGATCAGGGGTGTTTTTAAAGACCTGGCCAACCTGGAATTCACGGCCGACTGGTTTAGGGTAAACAATGATCTCAAGTTCACCTACGACCTGATCGCAACAATCGTTTTATTTGTTTTGATTTTAATTTTTTACCGGCTCAATGAGCAGAAAGAGGATGTACCGGAAAAAAACAAACAACTTTTGCCGGAAATCGTGAGATTCATCAGACTGAAAAAGATAATGGCCATGTGTTTAATCCCGATATTTTTGGTCCTGGCTATAAACGGTTTAAGCCGCTGGGTGCAAGGGAGTTTTTTCTCAATCGACCAAATCGTCTATTCCTTCAAAGACATCAACACCATATTTTTCAATGAATTTTTTACCGTACTGATTCTCACTGATGTTTTATTGCTTCTGATCTCCTTTTTACACACTGACAAATTCCATAAGGTAATCAGGAATTCAGGCTTCATCATTTCCACGATCCTGATAAAACTGTCATTTGGTGCCGAGGGGTTATTAAATACGATCCTGATTGTGGTTGCCGTTTTGTTTGGCGTTGCTATCCTTCTCGTCCACAATTATTACGAGAAGATGGCGAAGGGGAGTGTGTAAGTTTTCTTTTTCTTTCCAGGCTATGCATGCGGGTTAATGGCTTTTTCAGCTGTCTTTGCCGGCTGATGGTCACGGACTACAAAGATCTGGTTCAATATTACGGCCAGCAGGGTGGAGACGGTGAGTGATGAAGAGCATATCGGCACCAGCCATGACGGAACCGTGAAAAACAGCGAGGAAGAGATATCTGCGCTCAATCCAAAGATCATGGAAATCCCGATGATGAAAATCATGCGTGTTGAGATCGGGTTGGAAAGGATGATCTGCATTCCGGAAATGAGCATGAAGCAGGTCACAAAAACCACGATGGCACCCATCACCGGCTGAGGCATGATGGTGAACAACGCAGCCATTTTCGGCAGGAATCCCAGAAGGATGAAGATCCCTCCCGCACTCCAGGCAATGACCCTGCTGTTTGCGCCGGTTGCAGCCGAAAGTCCGACATTGCTTGCCGATGTATCGGTAGCCACCCCGCCCAGGAGTCCGCAGGTAAAGACACTGATGCCTGAAGCCATCAATCCTTTACCAACGTTTTTCAAGTCAGGTTCCTTCCAGTCGTCATCGCTGAGCTTCTGGCATGTGATGATGTTCCCGAACGATTTCAGACACTGGATGATCGAGATCAGGATAAAGGGAATGATGAGCGAGGGATCGAAGGCATACCTGAACATTTTCACCCCCTGGCCGGGCAATGAAAAAAGAGGGGTCTGCGACACCTGTTTTATTTCAGCTGAGCCGATCAGGCCAACGGCCAGGGAGAGGAGATATCCCACAATGATGCCGAAGAGCACACCGTAAAGCCTGATCTTGCCTTTGCCCCAGATGTTGAGACCAATCATCACACAGAGGGTGATGCATGCGATGATAATCTTTGGCGGTTCGATCGAGTCGCCGGAGTATTCCACACCAATGAATCTTGATACACCCAGCGGTATCAGTGCAACGCCAACCATGATGACAACCAGTCCGGTAATCTCCGGGGGAAAGAGTTTCTTCAGCTTCGGGATCACCTGTGCGAACGCCATCTCGGCCAGTCCCGACAACATGATCATGCCATGCATTAAGGGCAGCCCACCCAACCAGCCCGCTTCAAGGGAGACTGCCATGTACGAAGGGCCGCAGAGATTCGGGCAGAGGTAACCCGATCCGATGGGACCTCTTTTCAAAGACTGGAGGATCGTCCCAAAACCGGCTGCAATCATCGAAAATGATACCACGCTGTTTATCTCCAGAAAACTCCCGCCGATCTCCTGGACGATCACGACAGGGAGCACCAGCATGCTTGACATGGTGAAAATATGCTGTAATCCAAGTAAAATCGTGACAAAGAAAGGTGGTTTGTCATCAACGCCATAGATCATGCCTTTTGGAGGTGTAGCCATACTGCCTTGTTTTGAGATCAGATCTTAAGCCATACCGGTTTTTCGAGCCGGATGGAAGATCCGACGATATAGCCTTTATTGTTGATGTATATCTTCCTGATGTAAGCGAGTTTTTTGACCGGTTTGTTTTCATCGGGGCTCTTCGACATGTAAGAAAGCCATGCCGTTTGCTTTGTTGTCAGCTTCTCGATCATCTCCAGCACAATGGGTTTGCCAATGGCATCTTTCAGATTCACCAGTTTACGGCCGCTCAGGCTTGGGAAAGAGGGATCAACAAGGGCCGTCCCCTTTTCATCAAGGATAAAGATGTAAGAGTCATAGAAGGTGTATTTCCCCGACTTATCAAGGAACTGCGGGATCATGTCCAGCCCTGTTCTCTTCAGTTGAATGCAAGCCGAATCGACCATGTCGGAAACAAAGATCTTTTCAGCCTTCTGGTTGTAATTCCCGCTGCCAATGGCAAAAACATGCCCGGCCGGGTCGGTCACCCGCATGATGTAGGAGCTTTTATATTCGGGATAGATCTCACCCGGTTCCATCCAGAGATAATGAACCCATCCATAGGGATGTTCCGTGTTGGAAGCAATCTGTACAATCTCCCCAATCACTGGTTTCCCGTTCAGGTCTTTCATGTTGATGATATTCCTCCCGATCAGTTCCGGAGAAACCGGGTGAAAAATGCAGGTCCCGTCCAGGTTATAAGCAAACAGGTACCTGTTGCCGCTTTGCCATGTGCTGTTCTTCCGGGCGAAATCACGAAATGCGGCAATCCCTTTTTCCTGTATGAGGTCGGCGGCATCTTCGACAAAAGCCACCAGTTTTTTTGTTTTGTCGAATTCGTATTGTTCGAGACTCTTCCTTTTATCGGTACAGGAAACGGCAAAGGCCAGAAGAACGATGAGTCCAAAAACGGTTTTAACAGGTGTCATCAGCTTACCGGAAAGGGAGTACATGGAGAATGCTCAATATTATAACAAATATAGTTTTTTCCCTGTCAGAAGTTCAAACCCGCCCGAAAAAAATTCCTCAGAGAGAAAACCAGTATCAGAACCAGTGAAGGTGTTTTTTCCGGATCTCGAACATGAGAATGGAAAGGGCAAAAAAGACAATATCCGCAATGGTCTTCCCGGCAAGGATCCCCCAAAAATAGTTATTCAAAATGACAGGTCCGTATAGCAGGCAGAAGGGACGGACCAGGAAAAAATCGATCAGTTCAGCAAGGCCGAATTCAAATCCCATATTCCGTAAACACCTTACAATAAGCAGGGATTTTGCCCCAATCGAATCGGGTTCATGTTTTAAATAACTGCTGCTGATATCTTTGATGAAGATGAACCCGTAAAACCCGGTTGCAGCGCCAATCGTACCGGCATAGGCAATCAATACAGGATTCTTCGTAACACCGGATGCGACCCATCCGAACAGAAAAGTAAGGAGGGTGCTGAATACCTCTGCCCAGGCATATCGCCTGATCCATTCTTTTATCCTTAACTTCATGATTGTTAATTGGCGTACAAAGGTATTACCATAATTTAATTAATTTTACTATGAAGTAATCGTTGAACCCGTATTTTCATTTGATTTTCTAAACAACAAAGGAGGATTCATGTATCTGTACGAAAAACTGAACATTGCCATTGTGGATGACGAATTATGCAAAGACACTCCCGACGGGCATGCCATGCATGAGTTGATCAAAAAGATGAACGAGATCGAAATCATTGTTACAGAATGGAAATCTTTTGAAACGGCCTTGTCGGGCATAATCAGGTTACCGGAACTGGATGCCGTGATCGTGGACTGGGACCCGGTGGTCGCCGAAAACCGCAACCTGGCAAAGCAACTTATCCTGAACATCAGGAGCAGAAACCATGAGATCCCGATTTTTTTATCGATACGGCCTGAGGTGCTGATGACGATCCCGCTGGAAATTGAAAGGATCATCTCCGAAAATTTCTGGATTCTTGAAGATACCCGTGATTTTATTGCCGGGCGTGTTGAAGCGGCCGCCCGCAGGTACCGGAACCGGCTGCTCCCTCCTTTTTTTGATGCGCTGGTCAACTTTGCCGACGATTTTGAGTATTCCTGGCACACTCCGGGTCATACCGGTGGCACCGCTTTTCTCAAATCACCTGCCGGGCGGATATTTTATAATTTCTTTGGCGAACAGTTATTCCGTTCCGACCTCTCCATTTCAGTAGGGGAACTGGGTTCTCTTCTCGACCATTCAGGGGCGATTGGCGCGGGGGAACGATTTGCTGCAAAGGTGTTCGGCGCCGACCGTACCTACTATGTCACCAACGGGACCTCCACGGCAAATAAAATCATTTTCATGGCCTGCGCCGTGGAGGGCGATGTGGTGCTCATTGACCGTAACTGCCATAAATCACTTGAACATTCAACCATACTCACCGGTTCTCTGCCGGTATGGATGGTCCCGGTCAGGAATCACCTGGGTATCATCGGACCCATCCGTAAGGAGCAGATGAACGCCGAAACCATCCGGAAAAAGATCAGCGATTGCCCCCTGGTACCGGACAAGGCAGCAAGCCCGGTATATGCCGTCGTGACAAATTCTACGTATGACGGGATTTGTTATGATGCCGTGGAGGTGGAAAAAATGCTCGGTAAAATAGTTCCCAGGCTGCATTTTGATGAGGCCTGGTACGCTTATGCCAGGTTCAACCCGATATATAGCAACCGTTACGGAATGAGGGATGGGGAGAGGGATCCCGGTGCTCCCACCGTTTTTGCGTCGCAATCGACCCATAAACTGCTGGCGGCCATTTCGCAGGCTTCGATGGTCCATGTCAAAGAGGGGCGTCAGCCCATTGAGCACAACCGGTTCAACGAATCCTTCATGATGCATACCTCCACCTCACCCTCCTATGCCATCATTGCCTCCTGTGATGTTTCGGCAAAGATGATGGAGGGGCCGATGGGGAAAGCCCTTACCGATGAATGTATCATGGAGGCAGTTACCTTCCGCACTACGATGGCGAGGATACGAAGGAAGATCATGAGTGAAAATATCAACGACTGGTGGTTTGAGATGTGGCAGCCCGACGAGGTCACCAATCCGGGTTCCGGGAAGCGCATCAATTTTGCCGATGCCCCGATAGAATTACTGGCAAAGGATTCCTCATGCTGGGTTCTCCATCCGAACGAAAGCTGGCATGGTTTCGGCGATATCGATGAGGGATACGCCATGCTGGATCCCATTAAAGTAACGGTGCTTACACCGGGGGTGGAGCGGGATGGCTCCCTCTCGTCATGGGGAATACCCGCCGCCTTACTGGTCAGATACCTGGATTGCGAAGGAATTGTCATTGAAAAATCGGGCGATTACAGCGTACTATTCCTCTTTTCCATGGGGATTACCAAGGGAAAGTGGGGAACCCTGACTACACGATTCTTCAGTTTCAAAACCCTGTACGATGAAAATGTCCTGCTGGAGGATGTTTTCCCCGACCTGGTTGAAAAACATCCCGCGATTTACGGGGGAAAATCACTCTCCCTACTGGCCCGTGAGATGCATGAATTCAAACGTGATTCAAGGCAGCTGCAGCTGCTGGATGAAGCATTTTCGGCCCTCCCTGAACCGGTGATGACCCCGGCCGAAGCCTACAGCCATCTTGTTAAAAACAATGTGGAAAGGGTTTCCCTTGAACAGGCGCAGGGGCGCATCATGGCCGGGGGAATTGTTCCATATCCCCCTGGAATTCCGTTACTTATGGGTGGTGAACGCACCGGGTCGCTGAATGAGCCGGTTTTAGCCTATCTGAAAACCCTCCAGGATTTTGATAACCGGTTTCCCGGTTTTGAACATGAAACGCATGGGATTGAAAATGAGAACGGGGTATATATGATGTATTGTATTAAAGTTTAAATTTTAATTGCATGAGCGGACGAATCAACGGGTTAAACCATCATGGTCTGTTGATTTTAAGTTGTTTCTGTTCATGAGGATCAGGTGATCAGCTCAATCCATCAGCTGTTATCAATGCTGCCGTAAAGTATGATTAAGAATTTCCCGGCGAGATTATCAGGATTGTATGTTGACATGTGATCGTATTTGTATTGGAGTATTGCCATCCTGTTCCAGGACTGAAATAAAAAGGCTGGAAAATGCGAGGTCGGCAAGTTCACCGGGGGCCCATACCCTTAAAAGGTTTGCTTTCACTGCATTCATCCATTCATCGGTTTCATGAGCATTCATGCCGCTGCTCATGTTGCAGAGCATCTTTATGGTGATGCTGTCCGATTTGGGATACTGGGGAAAATATTCCGACAGTTTATCGTTCAGCCTGATCTTTCCTTCGTCGACCAGCTGCAGCAGTACCGTGCCTGTAAATGTTTTGGTATTGCTGGCAATCCTGAAGGTATGATTGACATCCATGGGCGCCCTGGTCTGTGTATTGCTGACCCCGGCGGCATACAGCCAGTTGATTCCCTTCTGGTGGTCGACCACCAGGGCCACAAGGCCTGGTATCGTGGTGTTTTTTATCACTGAATCAGCCGCCAGCTTCAGGCGGTCGATTGTCGCCCGGTTGGGGTCGGTAACCGTATCATCTTTTTTGCAGCTTGTGGCTAGAAGGATGACAAACTAAATTGCGATGATGAATGGGTAATTCCGGTTTTTGTAAAACTGTTCCATAGGGCTCTTGCTTTTACTTTTTCAAAAATTCATCGAACCATGGCTTTACATGAATTAGTGAGTAAATATATCCGGCTCTGTGATCAGATGTCGCTCCTGTCGAAATGGCCATGGTACTGCAGCCCAGTTGATTCTGATAAGCTGCCGGCAGCGTGGCGAGAAATACCGGGACGATATTATCAACCTCGCCATAATACATCCTGAGCGGGGTTTGACATTGCCAGCGGTAAGCCTGGATCTGTTCGAGGACCTTCCAGAATGGAACGCTTCCGGTATTTCCAGGCGCCAGGAATTCCGGCCGCAGTAAATCCCTGACATGGATGGTCGTTTTGTAAAGGAAGGTATTCAGATCCATCTTCCACTCGAAAAGATCTTTTGAAGCCTGCAAATATTCAGGCTTGATTGCATAGGAAGGAAGGCTTGTCAGCCCGTTGTAATAGGCGCACGAGAAAATATAATTGGCAATCACAGCCGGCAGAGCCGGAGAATCGCCGGGTTGGGGATCGTTGATCCAGCGATCCATATGGGGGAAATAGTCGGCAACAGCGCAGGCTGTTGATGCAGCCGTCACGCTTATGTTCATGGCTTCCAGTTTCCTCAGAAAGGTCATGGTGGCCCATCCTCCCTGCGACCAGCCATGGAGGAAGAGAGGCCCCTTCCTGATTTTCTGTTCTTTAAGAACCTTATCGGCTGCATTCAGCATGTCGATGCAGGCTTGTTCTGCGCTGAGTCTGACGAAATCTGCATGGGGCTGATCCGACACTCCGAGACCAATGAAATCGGTGGCGATCACAATATAGCCCTGGGAGGCGAACTGCGCGATCATCAGGTTGGTTTCCAGCGATGAATCGGGGTAGGAGGGGCAGGCAGTCTTGACCGCAACAGTTCCATGCTGATACGAGATGACGGGCATGGAATCCAGCCCGTTGTCGGGAATGGCCACCAGACCGGAAGCTAACGTGGGGATGCCGAGTTCAGGAACTACCGTAGGATAGGTTACCCGGAATAATTTTACAGGGTATGCCGGTACTGCAAACTGGCCCTGGAAATCGGCCAGATGCATGGTTGAAGTCACCAGGAACTCCTCAAGATCCGCGTTCAGGATATGATTCATTTTCTGCAGATCGTACGTTTCGAGATACTGCCAGGTCACTTCCGGCTGAAAGGGAACGGGTTCCTCCTTTTTGCAACCCGGAAGCAGCAAAAGAAAACCTGCAAATAATGCAAGCATCAATAAATGGGACGAAAAGATCTTGTTTGTTTTCATTTTTTGTGCTTTCAGGTTATTGGTTTAATTGTAAAAATAACCAAACTTTTCCGGATGCACCCTCTTTTCACCGGTAACTACAAAAAAATATCCCCCTCCCCTACACCCATCCTTTGATTATGTATTTCTGGCTATTGGAAGATTGAATGTAATTTTTTGTAATACCTTTACCGGTCTCAATAATCCATCAGGTTCCAAAATTTTACAACAAAAGGCAGAAGCTTTACTGAAAATGAAATCGTCAAGGGCATTTGTTGAAAAGCAAAGGGTGTCAGGAATTCTAATTTGCATTGTACTTGTTTTTTTAATGAGTAATCTAAACGCAATTGTAGATTTTTTTTTACATCCGGAAATTCCCTATTTTGATAAAGAACATTTGATTGTTGGTTCCATTACAGGCTTGATCAGTCTCATTCTTTTGTGGTTGGTATTGCTTTATATTCATTGGATGCAGGATGTTCACAGGAAGCACAAAAAGGCCAACGAAGCCCTGATGGAATCAGAAGAAAAGTACCGTGTACTTCTTGACGGAAGTTTATATGGCGTTTTAGCCGCCGAAATCGAATCCCATCGTTTTTTATTTTCCAATCCAGCCATCTGCGCACTATTCGGATATACGGATGAAGAATTTCAGCGGCTTACGATAGCCAATTTGGTACCTGAGGATTCTTTGGATTCGGTGATGTCGGAATTCGCCTCCCAGGTAGAGGGCAAGAAACCTGTATCGTTTGCCCAGACCTGCCGGAGAAAAGACGGAACAATTTTCTATGCCGACATTTCCGGTGCCCCCATAATGCTTAACGGGAAAAAATGCATTGTGGGTTTTTTTCAGGATGTGACTGCCCGAAGGCAGATAGAGGAGGCCTTGAAAGAAAGCGAGGCAGTTCACCGCAATTTGATTGAAAGGATGCCAGATGGTGTTTATAAGAGTACCCACGACGGAAAATTCGTTGATGTCAACCCCGCCATGGTTAAGTTGCTGGGTTATGACAGCAAAGAGGAATTGCTTGCCATTGATATAAAGAAGGACCTGTATTTTGAACCAGGCGACCGGGAAAGTCTGCAATTACTGGAAAAATGGGAAGAAATGGCAGTTTACCCGGTGAAAAAAAAGGATGGATCAGAGATTTGGGTTGAAGATCACGGATGGTATATTATGGGTGACAACGGAGAAATCCTGTTTCACGAAGGAATAACCATGGATATCACTGAACGCAAACGGGCGGAAGAAGAAATACAACTAAAAAACGAACAACTTCATCAGGCGAATGCCGAAAAAGATAAATTCTATTCAATTATTGCACACGACCTGCGCAGCCCATTCCAACCACTGCTAGGCTTCTCACGAATGCTGGCAGAAGAGCTGCCTAATTTGAGGCGGGACGAAATACAAAAGATGGCTTTAAGTATGAGGAGTGCAGCCAACAAACTCTTTGACCTGCTCGAAAATCTTTTGGAATGGTCAAAAATGCAACAGGGTTTAATCAATTTTGAACCGGGACCTTTTTTCGTACTTCCTAGAATTGTAGAGAGCCTGGTTTTAGTTCATAATGCCATCGCAGAGAAGGAGATTGAAATTAGTTATGATGTTTCAGAAGAGATGACGGTTTTTGCCGACGGTAATATGTTTGAATCCATTATTCGAAATCTGGTTTCCAATGCCTTAAAGTTCACCTCACGCAAGGGGAATATTTCAATTATTGCAAGGTCAGCAGATGATCATTGGGTAGAGATCAAGGTCAAAGACACAGGGATTGGAATGAACAAAGAAATAATTGAGAATCTTTTCAGGTTGGATACCAAAACAAACCGCAAAGGCACCGAGGGTGAACCCAGCACCGGGTTGGGATTAATCATCTGTAAGGATTTTATAAAAAAACACGGTGGAAAATTATGGGTGGAGAGCGAAGAAGGGAAGGGAAGCACTTTTTCTTTTACACTTCCGGCCAAAGCACAGAAATGACAATGATTTAGAGGGTTCAGACAAATTTGTGAATTATAAATTCCGAAAAAATGGCGTATGAAATTATTTGGGAAGAAAAGGGTATCCATGTCAGGTTTTCAGGCACGGTTACTGAACAGGATGTCATGATGGTGAACGACCTGATGTATGGTGATATAAGGTTTGGAACAATTAAATACCAGATTTCAGATTATACCGAGGCGATGAATATTCAGATAACACCAAGGTATGCCAAGGTGATTGGGGCTTTGGACAGATCATCCTCCCGATGGACTCACCATATGATGAGGAACATTGTAGTCACAAAAGATAAAAAGTTTATCCCGATCGTGGAAACCTATTTCAAAGAGTTTGAGGGGACAAACTGGGAATGCAGAATATTTGAAACCCTGGAATTGGCATACGATTGGGTCGGGTCATTTGGATCGCAATAACAAACCGGGTTGAGTCCGTGCTGACAAAGTTCGTCCGGCAGATACCGTCAGGAAACCGGGTTTCACAGAAAGCATTTGCTTCGGGCATGGTGAATGGAATATTTTTATGCCGTTTATATCCTGAAAGCATGAAAACAAACCTGATCATCTTCGTGCTGAATCTCCTGTTCGCCGGCAACCTCTTTTCCCAGGTAACCAACATCCAGATCGGCGTGGCGGGCGACTGGCCAAACGAACCGGCCATTTGCATGAACCCGGCCAACACCGGCCAGCTCGTCATCGGGGTCAATCCCGATCAATATTATCTGTCGGATGACGGGGGCGCAACCTGGCAACACGGGATACTGACCTCGTCGTTCGGGGTAAATTGTGACCCGGTGATCGTTGCCGACAACGACGGGAACTTCTACTATTTCCACCTCGTACCCAACCTGAGCCGGGTGGTTTGCCAGAAGATGGAGGGATTTCAGCCCTCCTGGTCCGACGGATCCTATACAGCGGTTTACAACAGCTACGACATTGACAAGGAGTGGGCAGTTTACGACCCTTTAAACGATAACCTTTACACATCCTGGACCCGGTTCAACAACTGGGGAAGTTCCAGCCCCACGGATTCGACCGATATATTTATATCGAAATCGAACGATGGGGGGGCATCCTGGGGCGACCAGAAACTGGTCAGCAACATCGGCGGCAACGCAACAGGCGGATTTGGCAGCGTTCACGGCTCCTACCCGGCAACCGGTCCCAACGGGGAGGTTTACGTAGCCTGGTGGAGCCCGGCCGGACTGATGTTCGACCGGTCGCTCGATGAAGGTGAAACCTGGCTTGGTACCGACATCAATGTGACCGGGTTCCCGGTCCAGTGGATCGTCTCCATCCCGGGAATCCAGACAGGGGTCTCCTTCCCGGTCATCGCATGCGATCGCAGCGGCGGTCCTGCAAACGGAACCATTTACATCAACTGGACCGACCGCAGGGGAGCCCAGGGCGATGCCAACATCTGGCTGGTGAAATCGACCGACGGCGGAAATACCTGGTCGGTACCCAGGAAGGTCAATGATGACGCTACGATAACACACCAGTTCTTCAATTTCATCACCATCGACCAGGTGACCGGCAAAATCTATGTCATCTTTTACGACCGGAGGAACTACACCAACGCCAATACCGATGTCTATCTTGCCATTTCGGACGACGGTGGCGAAACCTTCGCGAATCACAAAATCAGTGAAACATCCTTCATCCCCTTCTCGACGGTATTCTTCGGCCATTACATCGGGGTGGTGGCCCATAACGACAAGGTCTTCGCCACCTGGATGCGCATGGACGAAGGGGAACTGACCCTCTGGGGCGCCCCCGTCGACCCCACCACCGTCGGGAAGGAGCCCGGAAAGGCCATCCCCCTTTCGCTGACGCAGAACGCCCCCAACCCTTTCCGCGAGAACACCTTCTTCTCCTTCAAACTCGAAAGCCCTTCGGTCGTGACCCTCCTGGTGACCGACCTTTTCGGGAAAACCGTGGCAACGATCATCTCAAACAAAAAGATGTCAGCAGGAAAACATGTGGTCAGTTTTTCGCCCGAAAAATGGGACCTCCCCTCGGGGATGTACCATTATTCTCTGGTCACCGACCACAAGACAGTTACAAAGAAGATGGTCTACGCAAGATAAACACAGGGGAACTGCGAGTTTCAATCAAATACGCACAAAAAAAGAAAGCATCAGGAACGGCCAGCACTTTGCAGGTCAGGCTTTAAATTTGAGTTTGCATCATCACTCTTTCCGGATCTTGAACATATAGTTGATCGTGTTCAGATCCAGGGCATTAAAGATGGTTTCAACCTGGTCGGTATACGTGGCATCATGGCCGATGATGGCATCCTTGATGAGAAAAGCCTCATAGTCATAGTTGCCAGCATCCATGTATGTTGCCAGGACGCATCCGACCGAACTCAGCCCGCACAGGAACAGCGTATTGATGCCTTTCTCTTTGAGCAGATTGTTGAGCTCTGTCTTGTTGAATGCACTTGCATAGGTTTTAATCACCTTCGGGTCAGTTTGTTCGATTTTCAGTGAGTCGTGGAATTCAAAACCAGGCGAACCCGGTTTTGGGCCCCACTTTTCACTCGTGTGGTAAACCCTTATGACAGGTAATCCATATTGCCTGAAGAGCCAGATGGACCAGTTCATCATTTCAAGGGCCCTGTCCTGGTCTTCTTTGGACATGAGGGGCAGATATTGTTTTTGGACATCGATCACCAGCAGGGCAGGTTTCATGAGAACCTTTTCCGGTTCGTCAGCCTGTGCATAAGCACATTGAAATGCGATCAAAAGTGCAAGCAGGGTAAAAATCTTTTTCATGGGACAAGGATTTGTGCAAAAGTATTGAAGACCGGTATTCAGGTCAATAATGATCGGTAAAATGGGTAGTTATGCCCGTCAAACGATGCTATCCCACCGCCTGCCCGATTGCTGGATGTGGGGGTTGAATCACTAATCACTGGCAGCCCTGGCAATAAGCCATCTCGCCAGAAGAAAGGCAAGAATTGAAATTCCGGGAGCCGAGATATAAAAGAGATGCATGGCCGGGGTGCCGTGAATCAAACCGAAAATCAGTGCATCTGACCCCGGCTTGCTGATCTCATGCATCCCGGCCAGGTAATAACCGCAATATTCAAGGATCAATAAGGAGGCGAAATAAATTGCATAGGTCATGATGACTGAAATTCCTGCTCCCCGGTGTTTGAAAAGAAGAAAGAGGTTGATCGTCACGTAACATGCAAGGGTCCACCATGAGAGAGCCCAGTAGTTGATGCCTTTGCTGTTCATGAATCCCCAATTGTATTCATACCGGTAAAACCCTACCCATATGAAGGCAATGGTGATGGCAGCATAAAATGCAATTCCCTGCAGCGTACATTTTCTGTTCAAAAGATCATTTTTGCGAATAAATTTCAGCGCGTACCAGGAACTTACCCCCCCGGCTATGCCAAGGAAAATATCGGTAAACTGGTCTTTGATCGTTTCGGGTCGGAATACAGACAGGGCAAAATAGAGGAATGAAATTTCCACTAGTTCATAGAGGATAAGTATAAAAACCATGAGGGCCACAGGGTGTTTGATTCTAAAGTCCCTGGCAAGGATGATGAGACCAAAACCGCTCCAGAAATGAACAAACGACCAAAGATCAATGAAGAGAAGATTATTTTGATAAATTCGGGTATAAAGCCAGTCGGTTTGACTCAGGGTTTCATGGATCAGATTCATTATTAAGCGGTTGACCTTTTACTGCGGATACGTGCGATGAAAAAGATGATATTGTAGATCAGGAGCAGGGAGAATAAATGCAGGGTCATCATCACGAGAAAACCCAATCCGAAAAAAAACAGGGTGGCAAAGAGCAGCAGCAGGGTGTTAATGAAAACTGCCAGAAACATCGACCGATAGCGTAACCTCCACAGGGAATTCTGCTCCTGTCGTTCACGCGAAAAGGTCATCAGGAAGAGTCCTGAAAGCAAAAGCACTCCACAAATCTCCTCGCTGATGTTGTTGTATACCGGGGAAAAGTACCTCGCCTGGAAGATTGAGCTGTAAATGGCAAAAACCTTTACTTCAAGAAAGGCGGGTTTGATGCCGAGGCCAAACCGGACATAGCTGCAAAAAATGCCGGTTATCGTCAGAATATATCCGATTATTTTGCAGTAAGAGGGCAGCAGAAGTTTCTTCAAAATCACATGGGGTAACTACATTCAACGATCAGGGATATTTTGGATAAACCAGACCCTGTAAAACCGAACGATCCTCGCCATGAACTTCAAAAGCCACAAGGCCGAACTTGTGGTTGAACCGGTAGACGATTTTGCTGATACCCGGCATCCGTGAATCTTGTTCCACTGAGATGGTCTTGATCATTAAAAAACCCCAGGAGAAGTCGTCGGTGGTTGATTTTTGAACTACTTTCCGGGTAATGGTCTTGCCATCCGACTTGGTGAGCTGGTATTGATCGCCAACGCTGGAGCCATATTTTACCGCTACAAAAGGAGCCCCGTCCTTGTTCGTATAATCCAGGATGCCTTCGGATGTCATTTTTACCCTGACTTCTGAATTTAACCGGCCCTGGTTATCTTTATACTGGGCAGGGATCATGGCATTCAAGGCTGCCAGTTCAGGCGCTTGAGTGAGGTCGACGACCATTTTAATGGTATTGATCCCGTTTTCGGTTTTAGTGGTTTCGATCGATGCCGGAATGTCAAGATAGCTGCCTCCCACAGAAACTGCAGCGGGGGTAAATGTGTTCCCAATCTGGTTGATCTCAATATTTGTATCACCACCAATGGAAGTAGAGCTGTTCTCGTCCGTTGTATCATCCTTTTTGCAGGATGCGAACAGAGAGAATGCCAATAAAAGATACATTACTTTGTTCATGGTTATCTGTTTTTGTATTGTCAAAGATAGATGCATTCTTGTTAAAATCCAAATCAGAATGTGTTTTTTTGGGTATGGGAAGAAAATGATATCCGTGGAGGGGTTGATGATTTTTGTAACCCGGACACTTTTATCAAAATACCAGAACTTTTACTGATTTATATGCAGGTGTTTCACATTCCCTGGCGGTGTTGTTTATTGAAAGAAGCCAGTTTGCTTCCGGGAAATAGGCTGCCACGCAACCTTTGCTGATGGGATAGGGGATTACATAATAGCCCTCCAGTTTCCTTACTTTTTCATCGTAGTGACTTTCGATGTTAACCTGCTGTTCCGGGAAAATGTTCCGCTCTTCCATATCCTTGCGGTTCATGAACAGCACCCGTCTTTCATTGCTGACGCCACGATAGCGGTCATTGAGTCCGAAAACAGAAGTATTGAACTGGTCGTGGCTTCGTATCGTCATCATTACCAGTTCATTTGCCCCCGGAACAACCATGTCCAATGGACTTATACTGAATTGGGCTTTGCCGCCGGGGGTGTTGAAAATACGCTTTCGCAGCGGGTTTTCCAGGTAAAATCCATGCATGGATGATTTGTGTTTTCCCAGGTCGGCGAAGGCCGGTATGGTTTCAGCAATGGATGACCTGATGTGCTGATAGTCATTCTGGAACTTTTGCCAGTCAATCCCCGAATGATCGCCGAATGTTGCCCGGGCGATTCCGCTGATAATGGAAACTTCGCTTTTCAGATCAGCCGAAGCCGGAGGAAGGCATCCCCCGGAGAAACTGACTTTGCCCATGGTATCTTCAATGGTTACAAATTGCTTATTTCCGTGGACAATATCCTCCTCCGATCTTGAAAGGCATGGCAGGATCAGCGCCTTCTTACCGCACACCAGGTGGCTCCGGTTCAGTTTTGTCGAGATCATAACTGTAAGCCCGCATCGCTGTATAGCCTGCTCGGTAAAGGAGGTGTCGGGAACCGCTGAAGCAAGATTTCCTCCCAGGGAGACCAGAACTTTAATTTTTCCCTCAGCCATGGATTTGATTGCGGGGATCACGCTCTTCCCGGCTCTCCGCGGAATCCTGATCGGGAAATGTTTTTCAAGGGATTCGAAAAAGGAAACAGGCATGTTTTCGCCGAGTCCGGAGGTGCGGATCCCCTGGATGTTGCTGTGGCCGCGAACCGGACAAACCCCGGCGCCAGGCTTGCCTATATTTCCGCGTAACAGCAGAAGGTTGATCAATTCCCTGATCGTTTCCGTGGCATTCAGGTGGTGGGCAATCCCGAGGCACCAGGATGCGATCACATTCCCGGAGGTAAAATATATCCTGGCAGCCTCGATTATCTGAACTTTTTCGACACCGCTGGCAGCAACCAGCGATTCCCAGGAAGTATGCAAAACCAACTGTTTGTATTGTTCAAATCCGCTGCAGTATTTCTGAATAAAACCGGTATCGAGAATCTTTCCGTTTAGACCCTCTTCTTCCAGGGTCGCCTTCACCATCCCCCTGATGAGAGCCATGTCGCCGTTGATCACTGGCTGAAGGTAAAGATGGGCTAACCGGGTTTGTATGCCCATATAGGAGCCGGGGTCCTGTGGATCGGCAAAACCCATCAGGCTTGCTTCCGGCATAGGGTTTACCGCAACGATCCTGCACCCTTTTCTGGCTGCCGATTGTAATGATTTCAACATCCGGGGATGATTTGATCCCGGATTGTGCCCGAACAGGAAGATGGCATCCGCTTTAGGAAAATCATCAAGGGTGACACTGCTTTTCCCGAAACCCAGGCTCATTGCAATGGCTTTCCCCGACGGCTCATGACAGAGGTTGGCACTGCTTGGCAGGTTATTGGTTCCCAGGGTGCGCGCTAACAACTGGTAAAGGTATGCGGCTTCTATGGAAGATTTTCCTGAAGCATAAAAAACAGCTTCATCAGGATGGGTAAGGGCTTTCAGTTCATTTGCGATTAAATTGAACGCATCGTTCCATGAAATGGGCTTATAATGCTGTTCGTTTACGTTCCGGATCATTGGAGAGGTAAGGCGCCCCTGCTGTTCGAGCCAGTGACCCTGTGTGCGCAGCAGGTCATTCAGCGACCATTTTTTAAAAAACGCGGCCGTGATGGTTTTGGATGTTGCTTCGGCGCTTACGCTTTTGGCGCCGTTTTCACAGAATTCAAAATGTGACCGTCCCTTGTCGGGATTGGGCCAGGCGCAACCCGGGCACTCAAATCCTTCCAGTTGGTTAAAGCCGGCAAGGAGTTTCCGGCTTTTCCTGATCCCCACCTCCTTGTAGAGATAGCTCAGCGAGGATAGTACGGCATCCATGCCGCCTGCTATTGTTTTGGGTTCACTGTATTTCAATCCCACCAGTTTCGCCGCATCCTTTTCCAGGTCGGAGGATTCAAGGGACCGAACCGATCGGATGACGGCCCTCCCCAGTGATTCCATGGAAGCAAGCCAGTCAATCTTTTCACTGAACTGCGAGACTTCATCCGGGTTTAAAATATACTTGATCAATCCGCCGGCAACCGTCAGGCTGACCAGTGCGGGAATCTGGAAATCGGGAATTTCATCCTTCAGGATCGCATGCCTTATCTTACGGTGTATTTCTGTGACCACGGGCATATCGGGCGAGAATAACTCATTTTTCCATGCCCTTTGAATGATCTCCTTTTTTTTCCTGGTCAACACGCTGCGCGATTGCAGAAAATCCGACATCATCCGGCGCAGGGTGGACCCGTGGGCCGCGACAAGTTCCAGCGCTTTTTCGAGCGGAACCGACTGTTCAGGAACCTGCATGCACCGTAAGGTTTCATCAAGCGCGGGATGCCTGGTTTCAGAGGTTTTCAATACCGTTACATTCTCCCAGTCATCGTTGATCATCCCTTTGAATGATGCATCGAACAAAAGGGCACCGGCCAGGGTCAGGTGCATCACCTGGTCGGGAACAGGAAATGGTTTGCCCGTTACCGGGTCAACGGTTAAAAGGAAAAATTGTTCAGAATAGGAAAACCTCATGTAAATAAAAACTGCGTATCACTCTCCCGTTTCAAAATGGGTAAGATTATTTTGGCTCAAAGATACAGTACAAACTTTAAAAATCATATCCCGCCCGATCCCGACATACCGGGGTACATCTATTCCTTACCCCTTTTTTGTTATTTCCTTACTCCTTTTGTTAAATCCTTACCTGCATAATTTGCAAACAGGATGCATCTGCTTTAATTTTATCATATGAAGACTGTTTTTATACAGAACTCAGGTCAGTCTGTCGTATTTTAAACAAACATTAACATTTAATTTTATGAAAAAAATGATCGTGTCTCTCCTGTTTGCTATGGTATTATTCAGCAGTGGGGTTGGAAAAACTGTTGACGTGAACCGTGCAAAAACCGTGGCGTCAAATTACCTGGCTTCATTGCCAATCCAGTATCCTCAAGGGATTCCCGGAAGTTTGACATTGACTTATTCCGCTGAGGGAAACAACACGCCAGGGCTTAAGGAGACCTCCACACCATTATATTATGTCTTTAGTCTGAACGGCACAAAAGGCTTCATCATCATTTCGGCCGATGATATTATTGCCCCGGTGCTGGCTTATTCCACTGAGACCAATTTCAATGCCGGCAACATTCCGCCGAATGTCGCATCCTGGCTCAAAGGGTATGAGCATGAGATCAGTTATGCCATCAGAACGAACATGGCTACGGCTCCTGAAGTTCAATCGGAATGGGTTACGCTAAACAACGGCCCCCTGCAACGGGATGAGCTTAAGTCAGCCACGGGAGTAAATCCGCTGGTCACATCCCTTTGGGATCAATCTCCGTACTATAACGCATTATGTCCATTTGACACCCCCAATAATGATCGTACCGTTACCGGATGCGTTGCCACAGCGATGGCCATGGTCATGAAATATCATAATTATCCGACCACCGGTATAGGCAGTTTATCATACAGCACGACCCGGTATGGGACCCTGTCAGCTAATTTCGGGGCAACAACTTACAACTGGACCAACATGCCCAACAGCGTTACTTCAGCAAACAATGATGTAGCCACGCTGATGTACCATTGCGGAGTAAGTGTGAAGATGGATTACAATGTGGGATCCAAGGGCGGAAGTGCGGCATACGTGCTTGCTTCTCAAAGTGATTTTTGTGTTGAAAATGCGCTGAAAAACTATTTCGGTTATGCCAGCACGCTGCAGGGATTAGAGAAAAAAAATTACACCGACTCCGAGTGGATTACCTTGCTGAAAGCAGAACTCAATGCCAACCGTCCGATGGTCTATGCCGGGGAGGGAACAGGCGGAGGGCATTGCTTTGTTTGCGACGGTTATAATGACAGTGATTATTTTCATTTCAACTGGGGCTGGTCGGGAAGTTACGACGGATATTTTCTCCTTTCCGCACTGATCCCTGAAGGGACCGGGACCGGCGGGGGCTCCGGGTCCTACACCAGCGGACAGGAGGCTGTTATCGGGATCCGTCCTCCAACTTCCTCGGGAGGCGGAAACAGGTTTTTCCATCTTGCATTAAATGCAGCGGTTACCTGTCCCTCCGACACCATCCATTACGAAGATTCCCTCACATTTCACACGGATATCATCAATAACGGTCATGCCACCTTCAGCGGCGACATTACCGCCTGCATCTACGACACCAACGGGAACTTTATTCATGAAGTTCAAACCCTCAAGGGGATTGCACTGCTGCCCGGCAGCCATTTGCCCAACGGCGCCACCTTCACCAACCCCGGGCTCTCCTCCATGCTTCCCGATATCTATTTCGTGGGTATCATGTACAGCACGAACGATACAAACTGGATCATTGTCGCCGACACAAATAACTTCCACAATAATAAACGGCTGGTGGTCGTAAACTCCAACCCCATTGAAATGTATGCTGCGATGAATATAAGCCCCGGGTTGCATATGAAGCAGGGAGATAAAGTAACGGTTCAGGCCGACATTGTCAACCATGGAACCACCGACTTTAACGGGACACTGGACCTTTCAATTTATGATCTGGACGGGTATTATGTGAATTTTATTAATGAGATTTCAAATTTTACACTCCCGGTGAACCAGCATACCAGTGGTCTTACATTCAGCACCTCCAGCATCAATGTACAGCCCGGCAGTTATCTTATGGCTCTCTGGTACCAACCCGCCGGAACGTCAGACTGGCAATTGATCGGATCAACCGCTTATGCAAACCCGGTTAAAATCGAGGTCAATGCAGTTCCTTTGGTCGCCGATCAGTATGAGCCCAACAACACTTCCCAGGCTGCTACCAACCTGCCGGTAAGTTTCGCATTCCAAAACCCCACCATTATTAAAACCGAGGGTGCAAACTGCCATGAAGGCATCGATTATGACTTTTATTCATACGCTCTTCCTGCTGGATTTACCTATGTCATTACAGGAAACCTGGTTGATGCTTACAATGACCCTGCCCAGGTATATACCCTGGATGCGCTCTGGTCCTGGTCAACCAACGGCACAACATGGTCGGAGGCTTATGATGACACCATCCCCGGTATCAGAATGGACAACGGCGGGACAATCATGTTCCACGTTGCACCTTATTATTCCGGTCAAACAGGCACCTACGAGGCAACGATCGAGATAAGCAGGAATCCTCTTGGCATAAATGATCCAATGCCGCTTGCCGGTCTCAGGGTTTATCCCAATCCTGTTAAGGATTATTTCTTCATTGAATCTGTCAACCAGCAGGCCGTTATTTCAGGAGTTAAACTGTTCAGCGTTACAGGGAACGAGCTTGCCGCAGTGAACTTTACCGGGCTTCAGTCGGGATGCTGCATGCCAGTTACGAACCTGCAGGATGGGACCTATATTCTTTTTGTGACAACGACCAATGGCATTATTCACAGGAAGATCGTTATCCGCAGGTAGGGTAAAACAATTCTGCCAACTACAAATATTTACTTTTCGTTAATATTCAATTGAACCAAAAACCAAATTTTATGAGAAAATCAGAAATTTTACTGTTGATGGCGGTGTTCGTGATATCATCCGTCAGTCTGTCAGCGCAGAAATTAACCTCCGGCAGCATCGATGTGTTAAAAGGTGAAAAAACGCTGAATGTTGTGTTTGATTATTCAAACATAACCGTTGGCAATCCTGCAAACCCCTTCGCGACAGGGAAAGGCACCCCTGAAAAAGAGTACGTGGCAAAAAAGACTTCAGAGCTCAATGAAAAAAAACCTGGAGACGGCGACCGCTGGGCCCAGGCCTGGAAGGATGACCGGGTCAGGCTTTTTCAGCCAGCTTTATTGAAGGAACTCAATGAAAAACTCGAAAAACAAGGAGTAGTAGTAAAAGAGGATGAATCGGATGCAAAGTATACACTGATAGTGAAAACTGTTTTTGTTGATCCAGGATGGAATATCGGGGTTTCAAAGAAGGAAGCCTTCATCAGCCTGATGATCGATGTGGCGGAAACAGCAAATCATTCGAAGGTAGTTGCTACGGTTGAAATGAAAAATGTACTTAAAAAGGTCCAGGTGTCATATGGCGACATGACTTTCGATTTTGCAGTTGGCCAGCGTCTGCAGGCATGTTATGAACAAGCCGGAACCTCCTTTGGTAAATTCCTTTCAAAAGGATTATCCAAATAAAGTTTTAGAACCGGTAACCTTCTCATGGATTCTTTATCTTTGATTTTTAAACAGACTCCCAAAACGCATTGCGTATGAATAATTAAACTGTAAAAATCACATGAACAGGTTCATTCTTTTTCTGTTTTTTTTTATTGTCCAAAGCCGGGTCGCATCCGGGCAAACAACAGATACCATTGAAATGCAACTCAAAGGCACGGAGGGAGAAAAGAGGGTTGATCTGCTAATAAAAGCAGCGGAAGCAAGAGTAATATCAAATCCGGGGAAAGCGATTTCCTATGCAGCCGCAGCGGTGAAATTGGCAGGTGTATTAAACAATCAAAGTAAACTGGCAGAATCGTACTTGTTAATTTCCGATGGCTACCTTAGTTTAAACAAACCGGACAGCGCCCTGTTTTTTGCCAGGAGGTCACTTGACCTGTTCAAAAAGGCCGGACATTCTGAAGGCATCATAAAAGCTTCGAACAAACTTGGACTTGTACTTCTGAGCCAAAACAATATGGAAATGGCAGAGAAGGTCTTTATACAATCTTTTAATGATTGCAACTTCTACCTTGCGAAAAATCCTGCCAGCCAGCAGGTCAAAGATCTGATGGCAGAAATATTCAATAATGTTACCCTGACCTATGTAAAACAGGGAAACTATCTTAAGGCAAAAGAAAAAATGCTGCAGTTTAACAAAAGGCATGATTATGGAAAAACATACACCGGTATGATCATCCAGCGGAATCTGGCAAATATTTACCAGACGCTTGGAGAACACGATAGTTCGCTGGTTTATGCTGATCGTGCGCTCAGCATAGCCCGATCGCTTAATGACCCGCTATCCACAGGAAGGATATACATTGATATCGGGACAACCCACTATTACATGGGTAAATGTTCCGAAGCATTGGACTATTATGAAAAGGCAAAGGAGATACTCCTCCCTTATAACGACAAACTGCAAATGGCAAAGCTTTACAACAACATGGCCTCCACCTACAACCAAATTTCATACTATCAAAAAGCTACTGATTACTTTTTCAAATCAGTCAGGATAAAGGAGGAGCTTGCCGATTCTGACGGTATGGCGGCGACCTATAACAACCTTGCATTGGCATATTTCAACTGGGACAATAATGAAATGACCAGTTTCTTCTTACAGAAAGCCCTTTCGATAAACCTGAAAAGAAAAAACAGGAAATATCTGGCCACCAACTACACCGCTCTCGGCGATCTTTATGTTGACAAGAAACAATCCGATTCAGCAATATTTTATTACCAGAAATCCCTTGAACTGAAAAAAGAGATCGGCAACAAATACGGGATGGTAATTTCCCTGCACTGCCTGGGAGATGTGTATGCCGATTTGCTGATGAACGAATCCGTGGCGATTGAATATTATCAGCAAGCGCTTGACATGGCCACAAGTATCGGATCGGAATTTGAGATTGCCAGTATAAGTGCCAGCCTTGGCGTGCTCCGGTACCAAAAAGGACAGATAGCTGCTGCAGACGAATTGTTCAGGAAAACCTTCGGCTACGCCAGTCAGGAGAACGCACTCGAGTTGATATACAAGAGCACCCGTTATTTGACCGAGATCAGTATTCAGCTTGGTGATAAATCAGCAGCCCGGGAATATTTTAACCGTTTCAGGATTACAGGCGACAGCCTTTTCAGCGAGGACAAGACCAAGACTATCCTTGAAATGCAGACCCGTTTTGAAACGGAGAACAAGGAGCAGGAGAACCTGATATTGCAAAAAGCCAACGATCTGCAGAAATCTCAGATAAAATTTTTAATTGGTGTCGCGGTCATTCTCCTGGTTCTTGGATTTACCATTTTCTATTTATACCGCCTAAAGAGCAAGGCCTACAAACAGATTGTTCATAAAAACCTGGAAATTGTAAAAGCCGAAAAACAGATGGAGTCCAGAAGATCTATGAGCACCGATGATGGTCGTGCCATGGTTTTACCTCCCTACGATGAAATTGAAAATACCACGCTGGGGCTGATCGTAAAGTTTAACCGTTTAATGGCTGATGAAAAACCCTACCTTGAAGCAGGACTCACGGTTGATGATATCTGCAGGAAGATAAATACAAACCGCTCATACCTCGCCCAAATGATTCATGACAATTTCAATCAGAACTTCAACGGCTTGATTAATGAACTGCGGATTAAGGAGGCGAGGCGTTTGCTCACGGAATCAAAATATAACCATCTTTCCATTGAAGGCATAGGGGAACTGGCGGGTTTTAGAAATAAAGTTACCTTTCATTCCATTTTTAAAAAGTATATCGGGGTAACGCCTTCCTATTTCCGGCGATCCATGACGGAAGCTGATCTCCATTTTTAGATGAGAATATATATTAAAACGAAGTTGAACTACGTTTTGAGAATTCTTTACTCCTTTTGTTAAATCCTTACCTGTATTCTTTGGAAACGCAGTTACCTGAAGTTAAATTTGGGGTAAGATTTGTCGGTAAACTATACGATATTCACATTAGATTTTTTTTACCCGTATATCCAACTTTTTACAAATTCACCATATTTAGTAAAAACTATACCAATGGAACAACGAAAACAACTTGAACAGCTACTCATCGAAAAAGCGATGAAGGACCCGGATTTCAGGAAGCGGCTTCTTGAAAACCCGAAAGCAGTTATTGAAGAAGAAGCGGGAGTAAAAATTCCGGAAGGAATTAATGTAAAGGTAATGGAGGAAGACCTGGGTACGGTATACCTGGTTTTGCCATTTATTCACGCAGAGAGCAACGATACTGAACTGAATGAAGCGGACCTGGATATGGTTTCGGCTGGCAATATGTGGACCGGGGTTTTTACTTGTATCATAGATACTTGTTAATAGAATGTTATGGTAACTAGCCCAGGCCCCGGACTTTTCAGTATGCGCTGTTCGGTGATGCAGAAATCATTATGAAACTCACCTTCGCCAATCATATTGATATGATCGCCTGCGCCATACAACCCGCTTTAATGGGCGCTGGCTGTATAGACTCACTGAAAAAACTCTGCTCGCTTTTCCCCTTTGATCTGTCCAGGGATTTTGGCTTTGAAAGCCGGCTGGGTGAACTAACGCCAAGCTGCGATTTTTCATTTCTCATTGGCAAAGGCAGTGAAGGGGCGAAGATATTAGCGGGAGAAAATCCGAAAGCGGATATAAATGAAAGGTTGCTTGCTGATCCCTTATGGCAAAGAATCAGGAAGTTTTTTTTTGAATGGAATAAAGAGGGACATCTTCTGAACAACTCTTTAGGATCCGTATGGTTTGAGTTTGACTATGACGGAACGAGGTATAACCCCTGCCCGAACCTTTTTTTCGCGATCACGGTTGATCCTGCAGATCGAAGAGATAATCAGTCTGCAGTAATACTGAGCACTCTCGATGAAATCTACCGTATCCTTGCCTGCACTCCGTTCCCGGATGAAATGGCAGAAAATCTAAAAAAATCCGTTCATTCGCTTCCCGAACATGCCCAGTTATACCAGGCCGGACTGATGATTCCCAGGCATAAGGAGGCAGTTCGGCTGGTGCTTACACGCATTAACGCCGGCCACCTGGAACCTTACCTCCGGGATATTGGCTGGCCGGGAGATTTTCAGAAAGCCAGGTTCCTCGCCGATCGATATGCCGGCCTGTTCGATTACTTCGCATGCAACATCAATACAGGCAGGGAAATCCATCCCTACCTGGCCCTTGAGATGCTTTTTAGCAATCTCAGCCAGCCAAAGTTTAATCCGGGATGGGAGACTGCGCTGAATGAGCTGGAATCAGACAGACTGGTGACCAGAGAAAAACGGGAGGCATTACTGAACTTCTGCGGAAAAACCAGATGCGCATTTCCCTATCCTGCAAATTACATCCGGGGCCTCAATCACCTTAAAATTGTGTATAAAGAGAATACACCCTTCGAATGCAAAGGATACTTCGGGGCCATAATACGGGAGGGGTAGCTGAAAATCCCTGGCCAGTCTTGCCTGAATTGAACTCACAGCCCCGGCCTGGCCTCCTCAATGGGAGTTTTTCCATTGCCAAGTGAATTCTCTCCCCGGCAGGGATTCAATAGTGGATTTATGTGTTTCAGAAGCACTGCTGTTCCGCTCGATCTTCGCTGTCAGATAAACCTTGTTGAAACCTATGGGTGAAGGAACCCCCAAAAGGCTGAACATATCTTTCGGTTCCCGGCCGGCCGTTACCGGCAAACCGACTTGTTCGAAATTATCGTTTGACAGGCTGATCCTGAGACTATCACTGCCCTGTGTCCAAAGGTGGAAATAGCGTGGGTAAAAACCTGCATTGCAATCTGTAGCCTGGAAAGGAGTTTTCAGCAGCTCAACTACAGGCGCTGCTTTTCTTTGGAAGCACGAAAGAAGGCTCACCGAAAGATCCAGATCGTAAGTGAAGCGGTGGTTCAGATGGAACCTTGAGAGGGCAGCGCCACCCGAAAAATAAAACGGTCCGAAATGGCCGGACATGGAGCAAAGTACCTGATCTTGAATAATATAGAGTTTGGTGTGCTTTTCGGCTGGGGTCGATTGTTTCATAGGGCTTCAGGTAATATTGTTCCGGGGTAGGTCTTTTGACAACATACCAGCGAATCGAGCACGGCTGCCGTGGTAAACAACGACCTGTGATCGGTAACCACTGTGCCCCAGGCTGCTCCTTTTCCCATGTGCCAACTCCCGTGGTCGACCGGTATTTTCATAAAAGGCGGAGGAACCTGCAGCAATGCAGACGGTTGCCACGACCCATCCTCTTTTTGCCTGCTGATGAGCCAGCGGACAACCGTTCCGGATTTTTCACGGGTCTTGTCAAGTTTTCCGGCAAGCAGGAGGGTCTTCAACGCCAGGGCTGTGGCAAAGGGAGATCCTTCACGAAAAACGTCATTGGCAACAAAAGGCTCCCTGCCGAAATGGTGCATCGACCACGCGAACGCCCGGTCGATTGCATCGCGGTGTTTGTCCCCTCCTGCGACAAGCAGGGCTTCTGTTACAAGTGCTGTGGTGTAGGCAGGATCGCTCCACCAGTAACCGTTCCAGTTCCCGGCAGGGAGCTGATGCGCCAGGATGTATGGCAAAAGGATGCTGCTGAACCTTGGAATCCCTGCAGCCGCTGCGGTCACACAGAGGTGTGAACCCGTCCATCCCCGGATGTCCTCTTCAGGGGTGGCGCCAATCATTTTTCGCAGCTCCTTTTCAAGGATGTATGTGGTGATCCCTCCGTCAGGCATCTGATGTTTCAGAAGGAACTCCTCCGCTGCCTTTGTAATGAACTTCCCCTCCAGGCCGAGGCCATGGGCAAACCTGATGCCCCATACGGTACTGTCGGCATCCTCGGGAGTGAGGAGGTTATACCCCCAGCCCCCGTGGCCGGTGTACAGGTTTTTAGCGGCAAACACATTCCAGACATCCTTCGTTTCCCTCATGACACGGTCTTCACCGGCGCCGGTGAGGACTGAGCCGACATACCCCGTAACCCACCCGCTGCTCTCCCCGACGGGAAGTCGGAAGTCGGACCACAGCCCCTGAACATCCCTTGAAGATAGCAGAAAATCCATGGCTCTGCTGATGGCATCGGCAATTAAAAGATGAAGGGTTCGAATCATAGATATGCAGTGTGTTGACTTTTTTCTTCCCGGCTTGGCCGGCTCCTGAAGAACCAAAGATAAAAAAGCCGCCCGATGGTTGATAAGTCATCAATGTGTTTTATCCGGTTGATAATTTGGATTAAAAGTATAATCAATTACGGAGATTTCTTAAAAAAGCAGGTAAGGATTTAACAATACAAGTAAAGATTTGACAAAGGAGATGAGAAAATATATAAAAAACGAATTTGAAACTACGTTTTGCGAATTCCTTACTCCTTTTGTTAAATCCTTACCTGCTTTGTTTTGATTCATTACCACCTGAAGTTATCTTTGGAATATGATCTTCAGGTAAACGATACGATATGCACATTTGAAATTATTTTTCCATCTCATCCAACTGTTAACAAAATCAAAGTATTTAATAAAAGGCTATACCAATGGAACAGCGAAAACAAATGGAACAACATCTCATCGAAAAAGCGATGAAGAACCCTGTTGATGCTCAGCCTGACGAGGCAGATCTGACCGAAACAGAGCTGGAAAATATTGCCGGAGGGGAGGCAATGCAAACCGGATTCTACTATACTTATGCGTATTGTGGTGGTACAGAAACGCTTGTATGTTAACTTTTAGAAACAGCCCCTGGCAGCATCATTCACAGGAAGATCATTATCCGAAAATAATACAAACATTTTCCAGCATGAAAAAGATATTCATTTTATTGGTTGCTGTGCTTGCATCAGCTGCAGCAACGGGACAGAGCTCAATCCCATCATTGTCAGTATCCAGCGACAATTCTGCACCGGGCCAACGTATCGCATGGTTGGAGCACGAAATGAATCCGGGGAAAACCCTCAAACCTCAAACGCACAAATCACAAGACTTAGTCCAGCTGTTCGACAGCCTCTACCAGTGGCAATGGGATACGACCGGCACAGTCTGGAGTATCGTGGGTAAAACAAGTGGTTATATTTATGACGCTAACCATAACCTGACCAATGTATTATCTCAGATATGGGACGGCAGCCAATGGGTGAATTCCAGACAAACCATGGCGACTTACGATGCAGCCAATAATCAGACAAGTTGGTCATCGCAAACATGGAACGGCAGCGTTTGGGTGAATACCGAACAGATCCTCTCGACATACGATGCCAAAAATAATCTGACCATTGAGCTGGGACAGGACTGGAACGGCAGCGCTTGGGTGAATTACGCACAAAACATCAATACCTTCGATGCCAGCAATAATTGCACAGGCCAGGTAAGCCAGAAATGGGATGGCAGTACCTGGGTGAATACCGGGCACGGCGTTTCTTCTTACGATGTCCATAATAACAGGATAAGTTATTTAAACCAGAAATGGGACCTCGGCGCCTGGGTGAATTCCTCGTTATGCAATTATACTTACGATGCCGGCAATAATCTGATAAGTTATTTAGTCGAAAAATGGACTGTCGACGCCTGGGTAAATTCCTCGCTTACAACCTGTTCTTATAATGTCAATAATAATCAGACAGGTAGTTTATACCAAAGGTGGATTGGCGGCGCCTGGGTGACTTACGGGCAATCAACCTATACTTATAATGTCAATAATAAACTGACAAAGGTGCTGGACCAGAATTGGAACGGCAGCGTTTGGGTGAATTCCGGGCTACTCGTTTTTACATACGATGCAAACAATTTCAGACAAAGTTTAACTGGAAAATATTGGGATAGCGCTGGTGTCAAGATCATGGGTGGGGATAGCACCTTCTATTATTATCATACAATTCTTGGAATAAGTGACCGGATGGCACAAACCGGGAATCTTACTGTTTATCCTAATCCTGCATCAAATTATTTAACCATCGAAACATCAGGTGTTCAAACCCCGGGCAGCGTATCCATCATAACCATGGATGGCCGGCAACTCATCACCTTCCAGATCACCCAAATCAAAACACGATGTAATATCAGCAGCCTGCCGGGTGGCGTATATCTTGTTCGGCTCAACAATGGCAGGAATGTTTGGATGGGGAAATTCATAAAACAGTGATTTTTGTATGAAAAAACTGATACTGTCACTCCTGTTCGCTGGATTTCTGTTCAGCAACGGGTCCGGAAAAACCGTAGAAGCAGATCGCGCCAAAACTGCAGCAACCAATTATCTGGCTTCCATGCCAACCCGGTTTCCTCAGGGGATACCAGCCGGATTGACATTGTCATATTCGGCCATGGAAAACGACCTGCCAGGGCAAAAAAGCTCCTCAACACCATTATATTACGTCTTTAATGTAAACGGGGCCCGGGGCTTTATCATCATTTCGGCGGATGATATTATCCCCGCGGTACTGGCTTATTCCTACGAAACCAGTTTCACTGCGTATGACATTCCACCCAATGTTGCTGCCTGGCTCAAAGGGTATGAAGAGCAAATAAGTTATGCCATCCGGTCGAATCCGGATCCGGCTCCCGAAGTTCAGTCGGCATGGGATGCCCTGAACAACGCCCCTGCGCAGGGAAAAGGAGTTAAATCAACGGCAGGAGTTGCCCCGCTCGTCACGACCAACTGGAGCCAGCGCCCCTTCTATAACGATTTATGTCCGTACGACAGTACTTATCAGCAGTGTGCCGTAACGGGATGTGTTGCCACGGCCATGGCCATGGTGATGAAATATCATAATTATCCGCCGTACGGAATTGGCAGTTATTACTACTATTCGTCCCGGTATGGAACATTATCTGCGAATTTCGGTGCAATGTCTTATAACTGGGCCGACATGCCCAACACGCTTACCTCAGCAAATGCGGCCGTGGCCACCCTGATGTATCATTGCGGAGTGGGTGTAAAGATGGATTACAATGTTGGATCACAGGGAGGCAGCAATGCCTGGGTGATCGCAGCGGAAAGAGCGGAGTGCGCCGAAAATGCGCTGAAAAACTATTTCGGTTATGCTGCAACATTGCAGGGACTGAAGAAATCGGATTATACCGACCCGCAGTGGATCAGCATTCTGAAAACCGAACTCGATGCCGGCCGGCCCATGGTTTATGCAGGGTATGGCTCCGACGGAGGACACTGCTTTGTTTGTGACGGTTATAATGACAGTACCTATTTCCATTTCAACTGGGGCTGGGCAGGGAACTGCAATGGTTATTACCTGCTTACCAATCTGAACCCGCACCTCGACTGGGACTTCACCGGAAAACAGCAGGCCATAACAGGGATTCAACCACCAGAT
>Ga0247842_10000822_pt1 | contig 58883 bp, 63 predicted proteins | sample LaCruzMarch2015__3_FD_192411 | JGI IMG/M metagenome (GOLD analysis project Ga0247842, IMG submission 192411) | Freshwater microbial communities from meromictic Lake La Cruz, Castile-La Mancha, Spain - LaCruzMarch2015_19m | ecosystem: Environmental > Aquatic > Freshwater > Lake | place: Spain... | reverse complement strand
CCAAAATTAACTTAGGTTTTTTCTTAAAACGTACCTGGGTATTCATCCCGCTATTTTCCTTATTTATCGCGTTTCCTGCGCTATTCAATAATTTTACCCCCGGGGAGGAGTTAATTAGTTTTAAAGTTGCGGGTTTGGCGCTGGTAGTTACACGGCCCGGGGCATTGACCTTTTTATTATTTGTTTTGCGTGTTGCTGCTACGGTGTCTTTTGCCGTGTTGTTAAGTATTACCACGCGGCATTTTGAACTTTTAAAAGTTTTACGTATTTTTGGCATCCCCCAGACTTTTGTTATGATCTTAGGAATCTGTTACCGCTACATTTATCTTTTTATAGGGATAATTGAGGATACTTACTTTGCCATTAAGAGCAGGGTGGGTACGGTGGTAGATTATAAAAGGGGGCAGCAAATAGTTGGCTGGAATATTGCTTTTCTTTGGGCGCGTTCATATCAATTAAATGAAGATGTATATAAGGCCATGCTTTCCCGCGGATACAGCGGTGAGCCGTATGTATTGGGCGATTTTAAGGCACGTTTAAGGGATTGGTTGTGGTTGGTATTTGCAGGAGTAACGGGGATATGCGTAATCCGCTTTTTTCATTAAAAAACGTCTGGTTTTCTTATCTGGGTAAATTTCCGGCCTTAGCTGCTGTGGATATTGACATTGAGGCTGGCCAGAAGGTCAGCGTTATCGGTGCAAATGGTTCAGGTAAATCTACACTCCTGCATTTGCTTGATGGGCTTATTTTTGCGGATAGCGGAGCGGTAAGCTTTTGCGCTAAAGAGTTAAATGAAAAGAATTTTAATGATCCTGAATTTTCCCGAAACTTCAGGCGCAAGGTAGGTTTTGTTTTTCAAAATCCGGATGTCCAATTATTTTGCCCTACTGTTAAGGAAGATATTATTTTTGGACCTTTGCAGCTGGGTTTTGATAAAAATGAAATCAAAAAGCGGCTGGAAAAACTCATAACTATATTAGGTATTGCGGGTTTACTGGATAGATCGCCAAATCAATTAAGCATAGGAGAGAAGCGTAAGGTAGCATTAGCTTCCACTTTGATTATTGGGCCGGACATTCTTATCCTGGATGAGCCGACAGCCGGGCTTGACCCTTTGACGAGCAGGCACATAATCGATTTGCTTATCGATGAGAATATTTCCGGCAAGACAATCATTACTTCCACGCATGATTTGCATATTGTAGAAGAAATATCAGATATGGTTTATGTTTTTGGGCAGGAACGAAGAATAGTTAAATTTGGCCGGCCGGATTCTATTCTGAATGACGCAAACTTGCTTAGCGAAAATAACCTCGTGCATATTCATAGCCACAGGCATAAAGATAAGGTACATGTTCATCCGCACCTGCCTACCGGACAGGCAGGTGTACATTTGGAGCATCACAAAGAGGAGTATTAAAATGAAGAAAAATAATTCTACGGGAAAAGTTTTTTCTATTAAATTAAAAGGAAGGCAAAGGTTTGTCCGTTTATTTGGTGATTCAACTAAGCAAGGGGGGCTGTGCAGTGGATTCGTAGCTTTGAAGCCTGGGGAATCGATTGGAGAGCATAGAACGGATAATAAGGAAGAGGTGATTATCATTATTAAAGGCAAGGCTATTATTTATTATGGTAAGAATAAGAGTGTTAAAGCTGCTCAAAACACCTTTGTATATATCCCTCTGGATACCGTGCATAATGTCAAGAATCCCGGCAGCAAAATTCTGCAGTATGTATATGTAACTGCCAAGGTTAATTAAAATATATTTGTTTTGTAACCCAATGAGATTAGGTTAGTTATATACACTGTCTACTCGGATTTTACTTGCAAAGCGGTATTATTAATGTAGAATAAATTCATGATAGAATTCTTTAAATCCCAGATGGATTATATCTTTTTTATCTATGGGATGAGTTTTTTTATCCTCGCCGCCGCCTGCCTGCTATTAATAAAAACTCAAGAAACAAAATTACCCTGGTTTTGGTTGGGATTGTTCGGTTTTGTCCATGCGATTAACGAATGGCTGGATTTATGGGCTTTGGCCATTGGTGATATCGATTTTTTCAGGCTGGTGCGTTTAGCGGTCCTATTTGTATCGTTTGTTTTTCTAGCGGAATTCTCCTGGCTTTCTTTCTTAGCTTTTAAAAAGAAACCTCTAGGCCAGTGGTTTTTTATTCCTTGGCTGCTATTGGTTTATTCAGGATGGTATTTTGGCAAAGATAATGGTTTAAATTTTACCTGCCGTTATTTTCTAGGTTTTGTCAGCGCGTTTAGCACAGGAGTTATCTTAATATTTTATGCTTTAAAATTCAAGGATATCCAGAACCGCTTGATCGGCGCCCTGGGCTTCTTTATCGGGGCCTATTCTTTTACCCAACTTGTAACCTCAAATCCCCCTCTTTTGCTTAATTACACGTTATTTAATCAGGATAATTTTGCCCGGTTTTTTGGTTTTCCCATACAACTACTGCGTTCTACTTTAGTTACGTGTGTTGCGTTTACTGTCCTGACATATTGGTATTTTGTACAAGGGTGGCTGGATAGGGATAAGTCGGGTAAAGAAAGAAGAAAACGGGTCTTCTTAACAGTATCCGTTTATCTGATCCTGATAATCTTAGGTTGGTTGATTACCCAGAAGATCGGCGTTTATTTCCGGCAGTCCAATGTAGATGAACTGTCGGCTAAGGTTAATACTGCTTCCTCTGCGGTTAATTTCCGTCGTGTGGAAACACTTACTGCAACGCCAGCGGATAGGGGCACTCCTGATTACGAGCGCCTCAAGGAGCAGCTTAAGGCGATAAATGAGGCTAATTTTGAATTGAAATATGTTTATTTAATGCGTTTTGATAACGGTAAGATAATCTTTCTTGTTGATTCAACGCCGGATTCTTCCGCTGATAGTGCCTCTCCGGGCCAGGTTTATGAAGAGGCAACCCCGGAGTTAAAGAATAAGTTCTTCAGCCATCAGACATTTATTATTGATGCTTATACTGATAGATGGGGTAGCTGGGTTTCCGCTTTTTCTCCGGTTGTCGATTTAAAAAGTAATAAAATGGTCGCCTTGATTGGCATGGATATGGATGCAAGGATATGGCAGCAGAAGATGTTCCGGCACCGCCTGCTTGGTATCTTGATCAGTTTCTGCATGTTTATTTTATTTTCTGTTTTTTTTATCATCAGCCAGATTAATCGCGTCTCTGCCGAAAAAATAGCTGTTTCCCAAAAGCACCTGCAGACCTTAATTGATAATATCCCCAGCCCGGTTTTTTACAAAAATACCCAAGGTGTGTATTTAGGGTGTAATTTTGCTTTTGCGCAGTTCTTCGGATTAACAAAAGAATCTGTAATCGGAAAGACCCAGTTTGATCTTAATCCTCCGAAACAGGGGGAAGTTAATCGCCGGATGGATGTGGAGTTGTTCAGCCTACCTGATGGCGGCTCTAAGTTTTATGAAACTGAATTACTGGATGTGCAAGGCATAGAACATATCATGCTTTTAAGCAAGTCCACTTATCCCGGGCCGGATGGAAAGATTGCCGGATTAGTGGGGGTGATGCAGGATGTTACCGAGCGCAAGAGGATGCTGGAAGAGTTAAAGCAAAAAAATATCGAACTGGAAAAATTGGACCAGTTAAAGTCGGATTTTGTCTCTATAGTATCTCACGAATTACGTACTCCGCTTTCCATAACCAAGGAAGGTATCAGCCTGGTTTTGGATGGAGTAACCGGCAGTATTAATTCCAAACAAAGTAAAATCCTTACTACTTCTAAGAATAATATTGACCGCCTGGCCAGAATTATTAATAGCCTCCTGGATGTCTCTAAGATTGAATCCGGTAAGGTAGAGTTGAGAAAGAAGATTGTTGATCTTGGAGTTTTGATAAAAAATGTGATTTCTTCATTTGAAAATGCGGCGAAGGCAAAAGGCTTAGAACTCAGGGCTAATTTACCCAAGGGGCAAAGTTTAAATTTGTATGCTGATGAAGACAGGCTGATGCAGGTATTTACTAATTTGATTGGTAACTCCCTGAAATTTACCGAGAAAGGGCATATTGATATTTCGCTGAAGCAAGGAGAGTATGAAACGGAGTTTACGGTCAGCGATACGGGTATCGGCATTGCAGCAGAAGATTTGCCTAAAGTGTTCACTAAGTTTCTGCAATTTGGGCGTATTCCCGGAGCAGGGGAAAAGGGCACGGGTTTGGGGCTTTCTATTGCCAAGGGGTTGGTTGAATTGCACAGAGGCAAGATTTGGGTGGAAAGCGAGCCCGGCAAAGGCACGAGATTTATTTTTACCCTACCCAAATATTCTGAGGGTGAAATCGCCAAGGAGTATATTGGACATACTATTGATGATGTAATTAAGTCCAGTACAAATGTGACTTTAGCTGTTGTAACTTTAAGCTATTCTGATAAAATAAAAGACATCTATGATGGTTTAGCGGAAGATTTGCTCAAGATTATCAGGTCTCAGTTGTACAGGGGCGAAGACTTGGTTTTGAAATACCTGAATGAATTTTTTGTTATCATGCGCGATTGCGACAAAAATAACGGGTTTATTGTGCAGGGCAGGATTGAGCAGGCGTTAAAGAGTTACCTTGAAGATAATAACCTTGTTAATGATATAAAGATAAGTTTTAACTTAGCTGTTTATCCGGATGGGGAAAATAATCTTCAGGATCTGATGAATAAGGTTGGATTGATTTAAGAAATATTAGCAAAGAAAGATTACGCCGATGGGCGAGATTAAAAAGATATTAGTTATTGACGATGAAACAGATCTTACGGAGATGCTTGTTCTCAGGCTGGAAGCGAACGGTTATCAAGTTATCTCCGCTTGCAACGGCCAAGAGGGTTTGGATAAGGCGCGAACTGAAAAACCGGATTTAATTATCCTTGATCTCATGCTCCCAAAAATTGAGGGTTATAAAGTTTGCCGTATGCTTAAGTTTGATGAAAAGTATAGGCATATACCGGTTATATTGTTTACGGCACGCGCACAGGAGCTCGATATAAAGTTAGGTAAAGAAGTAGGGGCGGATGCTTATATAGTTAAGCCGTTTGAACCGGATATTCTTTTGGGTAAAGTGGCTGAACTTTTAAAGAAATGGAAAAGGCCGCTTTAATTTAAACTGGAGCCAAGATGGAGATAATTGATTTATTATTAAAACAGAACCTAATTACCCAGGCGCAGGTGGAGAAGGCTGAGGATGAGGTAAAGCGTACAGGGATCAAGCTTGAAAAGGCTTTGGAAAAATTAGGTTTTATTACCGAGGAGGATATTGCTGAGGCCAGGGCAAATGCCTCAGGTTTTTTATATATGAACCTGGGAGACTATGTTATTGACGCTGAACTTACCAAGCTTATTCCGGAAAGCGTCGCTATCAAATATAAGGCGGTGCCGCTTTTTAAGATTATGGATACTTTAACGGTAGCAATGGTGGATCCGAGCGATATCCAGGCGTTGGACCATATCCGCAGGATCAGCAGGGTGGGTACTGTGGACCCGGTGCTGGTTTCTGCAAAAAGTATTGAAAAAGTCTTAGATTTTTATTATGGCCAGGGCAATTCCGTTGAGGAGATTATTAAGACAATAGAAAGCAAGAAATTGTTGGCTGATAAGGGAACCTTGACCGAGGTTGCGGAAGAGCCGCCGATAATAAAATTAGTAAATATTTTAGTTTCCGAAGCGGTTAAGGACCGCGTGTCGGATATTCATATTGAGCCGGAGCTTACGGTTTTGCGTGTGCGCTACCGTATTGACGGGATTCTACATGAAGTGCATTCCTTGCCGAAAAAACTGCAAAACGCAGTTATCTCAAGGATTAAGATTCTCGCAGAGATGGATATCGCCGAAAACAGAAGGCCGCAGGACGGCAAGATCCGCGTAAAGCTGGAAAATAAAGATTTAGATATCAGGGTCTCTACCTTTCCTACAGTGCACGGCGAGAATGTGGTTATGCGTTTGCTGGATCGCTCGTCTATTTTGTTAGGATTAAAAGATTTGGGTTTTACTCAGGAAAATCTGGGAATTTTTAGTAAAATGATCCTGCAGCCAAACGGGATTATCCTGGTTACCGGGCCTACCGGCAGCGGTAAGACTACTACGCTTTACTCTGCCTTAAGCACAATCAGCTCTATGGAAAAAAATATTATTACGATTGAAGACCCGGTTGAGTATGAATTGCCTTTGATCCGCCAGACTCAGGTGAACCCCAAGGCGGATATTACTTTTGCCAATGGGCTGCGTTCAATTTTACGCCAGGACCCGGATGTGATCATGGTCGGCGAGATCCGTGATAAAGAGACAGCGGAGGTGGCTATCCAGGCATCTCTGACCGGGCATTTGGTTTTTTCAACCTTGCATACTAATGACGCGCCTAGTTCTTTAACCCGTTTAATTGATATGGGCCTTGAACCGTTTTTAATCTCCAGTTCATTAATTCTTATTGTTGCCCAGCGCCTCGTGCGTCAGATCTGTCCGAAGTGCAAAGAAGGGTATATTCCTACACCTGCTGCTTTACAGAATTTAGGTTTGGATATCAACGCAAAATTTTTCCGCGGAAAAGGATGCCCTGCCTGCAAGAATACCGGATTCCTCGGCCGTATCGGGATATTTGAAGTATTAGTGCTTAATGAAACTATCCGCAAAATGGTTGAAGAGAAGAATTCCGCGGATGTGATAAGAGATAAGGCAATTGAGTTGGGAATGAAGAGTTTGCGCGAAGATGGGCTGGGAAAGGCAAGGCTGGGGTTAACTACTATTGAAGAGATATTAAGGGTTACGGAAATAGAATAATAGCTTATGCCTAATTACCAATATAAAAGCAGGGATAAGTTCGGTAAAGAGGCCCGCGGGGCGATGGAAGGGGAAGATGAAAATGCCGTAGCTCAAAAGCTAATCCAGATGGGATTTACTCCTGTTTATATAACAGAAGTAAAACAGTCCGGCCGCAACGCTAAATTTTCGAGTTCAGCTATCCGGGTAAAATTTTCTGAATTGAATATGTTTACCCGTCAATTGGCAACCCTGCAGAAGGCAGGCCTGCCAATCCTGCTTTCCTTGAAAGCTTTATCCGAACAGGCACAGAATAAAGTTTTTAAAGAGGTTATCAGCCAGATAACCCGGGATATTGAATCCGGTTCAAATTTATCCGGAGCCTTAGAGAAATACCCAAAGATATTTAACAACCTTTATTTAAACATGGTTGCTTCGGGGGAGGCAAGCGGCAGGCTGGATGATGTTTTAGAAAGGCTGGCTTCTTTAAGCGAGCATGATGAAACCATCCGGCTGCGTATTAAATCTTCAACCCGGTATCCCATAATTGTGGTAATTGCGATGATTATCGGTTTTGTTGTCTTGACTATTTTAGTTGTTCCCCGTTATGCCAAGATTTATGCACAATATGCTACAGCTTTGCCGTTACCGACGCAGATACTACTGGGGATTAATTACGCGGTAACTAAACTTTGGTGGTTGTTAATTATTATTGGCGTAGCAGCCCGCTTTATTTTTAAGCAGTATATTAATACTAAAATCGGCAGGTTTGCTTGGGATAGCCTAAAACTGAAAGTCCCGGTTTTTGGGCCGTTGTTGCTGAAACTTTCTATTTCGCGTTTTACGCGTATTACCGGTACGCTTATGCGCAGCGGTATTCCGATCCTGAAGATCCTGGATATTGCATCGGGCTCAACCGGCAACGAGGTTGTTTCCAAGGCCATAACTAATATCAGGGATAATGTTATGGAGGGTAAGGGTATTGCCGAGCCGATGAAGGTTAGCGGGTTGTTTCCGCCGATAGTAACTCAGATGGTCTCGGTGGGTGAAGAGACCGGAAAGCTGGATGATCTGCTTATCCATGTCTCTAACTATTATGATGAGCAGGTAGATTATACAATTAACAACTTGACCTCATTAATTGAGCCGATCTTGATTTTTGTTTTAGGCCTGGCGGTTTTATTTATGGCTTTGGGTATCTTCCTGCCCATGTGGAACTTAATGAGTATCTTTAAAAAATAATGCGTTTGTTTCGCTCACTCAAGAAAGATAAAAGCGGTTTGCTTCTTTTGGATTTAACCGTATCTTTGACAATTATTGGGTTTTTGATCTGGGTATTCGGCGCAGTTATCGGTAGGCTTGCGCAAAACACCCGGGAGGTTTCCCTGCGCTATCAGTTAAATAATTTCCGTATGCTGCTGGTGTTGTATAAGGAGTTAAAGGGTTATTACCCGGAAGATCTAAAGGTGCTTATTCAATCAAGCCACAGGCTGTCTAAGGCGGACGAAATTATTTTTAATGAAAAATTCTTAGGCTCGCTTGAACAGGATGAACACGGGGCGCCGTTAGATGCCTTTGGCAGCCGTCTTTATTATGATTCCAGGAAAGGGGTAATTGGTTCAACAACTAAAGGTTATGAAAATTGGTAGAAATCGCAAGTTAAGCGTTAATTTAAAAGGAGGAGTAAAATGAAGAAGGGTTTTACATTAATTGAGTTGATCATGATCATCGTGATCCTGGGGATTTTAGCGGCAGTTGCCGTGCCTAAATATTTCGATCTTCAGGTATCAGCTAAAGCAGCAGCGGAAAAAGGCGTTGTCGGCGGAGTGCGTGCCGGTATCTATACATATTTTGCGCAGAATAAAGCATTTCCAACACCAGGCTTGGATTCAGCTACTAACGCTGCATGCTCCGCAACTAATGTTTGTTTTAATACGGTTTTAGGGCAGGGCGGAATTACTTCTGATTGGACCAAGGCTACTGCTACAAGCTATACCGGGCCAGCAGGAACTACCTATACCTATACAGCTGCTACCGGAGATTTTAAGTAAACGGTAAAATAATTTAGCGTAAGGTGTTTTGCGCTGTACCTTTAAAATACTTGAAGATTTTACTCCTCCTTTCAAGTTAAACGTTAACTTAAAAGGAGGAGTAAAATGAAGAAGGGTTTTACATTAATCGAGTTAATCATGATCATTGTGATCCTGGGGATTTTAGCGGCAGTTGCCGTGCCTAAATATTTCGATCTTCAGGTATCAGCTAAAGCAGCAGCGGAAAAAGGCGTTGTCGGCGGAGTGCGCGCCGGTATCTATACATATTTTGCGCAGAATAAGGCATATCCAGCAACTTTGGATTCGGCTACTTTAACTTGTAATGCTACTACTCCTTGTTTTGATACGGTTTTAGGACAGGGTGGAATTACCGCTGACTGGACTAAGAGCGGTTTAACTTATACTGGTCCTGCAGGTACTGTCTATACTTATACTCCAGGTACCGGAGATTTTAAGTAAGCGGTAAAATAATTTAGCGCAAGGCGTCTTGGGCGATCTTTCTTAAGGTGTCTTGCGCTGTATTATAAATAAAACCATGATAAAAAGAAGAAAAGGGTTGGCCCTAGTTGCCGCGATAATGCTGATTGTCTTTGTTTCTATTGCGGTTTTAGGGCTTTCAACTTTTATTGTGGGTTGGTATAAGCAGATTGATTCCGCAGAAATAGAAGAGCGTTGTATTTACAATGCCATGGCGGGGATTAACTACGCCTTATACCAATACCGCAAAGATTCTACCCATACCCTTACTAGTGGCACTTTTAATATCGACGGAATAAATTTTACCCTTTCTACGGTTGCAAGCGGAGGTGGAGGCGGAGGAGGCGGCGGGGGTGGCACTTCTTCTCTGGTGGTTAATGCGACAGGTGCTTATTTGGGTGACAATGGTAGGATCTTGCAAGGAGTGACTATAAGGAACTCTTCGGCCAGCCCTATTACTATTAACAAGATAGTTGTTACCTGGACTGGTAGTAATAGGATGGCTAACATCCAGCTTAATGGCTCTACCGTTTGGTCGGGAAGCGCATATTCCAGCCCTGCCACTGTAAATATTGCTAATACCACGATTCCTGCCAACACCACTTTTCCTCTCAACTTAATCCAATTTAATAATCCTATTTCCAGCGCTAATATTACTTTAAGTTTTGTGATGACTGGTGGCATTACCACTACTGCTTGTACAACCTGGCCGCGGCAAACATCTGTTTGTGCGCAGACTTCCGAAGTCGGAGAACTAACTATAAATAGTACGGGCAGGACATCAGGCTCAAATCAATACCGCAGCGTGCAGGCCACATATACTATTGCTTCGGGGAATGTTTCTGATTATGGTGAGATTTTTCAAACTGTTCCGTAAGAAAAGATCATTTACTTTAATTGAACTGATTATGACGATAGTTGTAGTCGGTATTATTGCTTTGCCTATATCTATCATGTTGGCTAAGCATGTGCAAAGCGTATTTGATTCTCAGGATCGCACCTCGGCATTGAATTTAGCGCGCTTTAAAATGGAGGAAGTTTTAAACACTCCCTATGCCAGTATAGCTATAGGCACTACATCTTCTAACTATTCGGGATATGCTTATAATGTAATTACTACTGTAAGTGAGACAAAACCCAAGCCTAATAGTAATGAAGGCTTAAAATTGGTTACTGTTAGTGTAGCTAAGCCAGACAGCGCAACACCGTTAGTTACTATAAGAACATATATTGTTAAGAATGTTACTTGGGGGCAATGAGACTAAAAAAAGGGTTTACACTTATTGAATTAATTATGGTAATTGCCATAATCGGGGTATTGGCAGGGGCAGGTGCCTGGATTATGGCTTATACGGTTAAGAATTCTGTGTTTATCCCAAATCAGCTGAACATGGATAAATTGGCAACGGATGCCTTGAGTATTATGGTTGAAGGTGATAAAAGCGCGGATGGTTTAAGTGGCGCCATGGGGCTGCGTTTTAGCAAGAGTATCACTACTAATAATGCAAACAAAATTGTTTTTTTTAACGGGGACGATAAAACAGTTACCTTTGAATTAGTAGGAAATAGATTGAAACGTACGGTTGATGGCGATACAACAAATATTCCAACTTACTTGAAAGATTCCGGTCCCGATTTATTAATAAGCTTAAGTGGTAACGGTAGCAATGGTTCGCTTTTTACTTATTATTATATTCCAGGTGTTTATCCAGCACAAGTAGGAAGGATCGAAATTAATTTGATTGCTATAAGCGGGACAGGTTCGTATAATGATTGGCAGGGGCAATCTAAACAGGCGACTTCAATTGCTGTAAAAAAGTTGCAGTAAGATATCCGGTTATTTAACCAAGAAATACGGTTTATAATTTTTTAGATTTATGGAGTGGTCCAAGTTTTTAAAATTCAGGGAAAATAATAAGCGGATCACCTGTATTGATTTTGGAGGTTCGTTTGTAAAGATAGCTTGCCTGCAGGTGGGGGGAGATACCCACAGGCTCTTGGCTTACGCTTTAAAGGAATTTGACACCAGCTCAAGCTCATCCGAGGGTTTGAGCGTTTTTATTAAACAGATCCTTGAAAATAATAGCGTATTCGGCAAAGAAACCTATTTGAGCATTTCTGATCCCGAAGGTATTTTTATTAAAAAGCTTACCCTCCCGCATATGCCCAAGGATGAGTTGCTTAAGGCGGTAAAGTGGCAGCTTAAGGCTGAACTTCCTTTTGCCGTTGAGGATAGCATATCGGATTTGCAGGTTATCCGTGAATACGCGGATAGTGAAGGCGCCAAGAAAGTTGAGATTTTTTGCGTTTTTGCCAAAAAAGACGTAATTAATAAATATGTTTCTGCGGTTATCGGCTGCGGACTTGCGCCTCAGAAAGTATCAAGCAGCGTATTTAATTATTGCGGAATACTGGATTCCTTATCCACCAGCCCGCAAGTCAGCGCTATCTTTGATATTGGCCACTCCCATTCGTATATTTCTATCTATCAAAAGAATAAATTGAGTTTTGTAAGAAGCCTGAATTTTTCTATCTCTAAGTTTTCTGCTTCTTTATGCGGGTCCCTGGTGACGGATAAGGGTAAGGTTGAAATTTGTTTTGATAAAGCCGAACAGTTAACGCGCCAACAAGGGGTCTCTCTTGATGAAACGGTTATGCTTGATGACGGCATAAAGACAGGACAGCTTATTCCTCTCGTGCGGCCGCTGCTTGAGACAGTAGCTAAGGAATTAGAACGTTCGTTTGACTATTTTAATTCTGAAAACCATTCCGGCAACCCGGAAGTTTTATATATTACCGGAGGCGGAGCAAGCCTGAAGAATCTTGATAGTTATCTGGCGGGCCAACTTAAAATCAGGGTTGAGAAATTACCCTTGCCGGGTTCACTCGATATCAGGAATGTAGACGCGGAAAAGTTTTTTTCAGACGCTAACCAGCTTTCCAGCGCCATCGGGCTTAGCCTGTCGACTTCCGGGATAAATTTACTGCCTCCTGAAATAAGAAGCCAGAAGATAGAACTTATCCAGAAGGCCACCTTGCGTATTGCTGCGGTTGCTATCGGAGCGATGCTAGCTTTTTCCTGGTTTGCAATTAATTTTCAGATTCGTGATTATAAAAAACGCTTAAAAATAGCCAGACTGCATTTACAAAATGTAGAAGAAATTAAAGCCTTAAAGCAGACAGTAGATTTAAGGGATGATTTTATCGCTAAGATCCATACCGGGAAGGTGCCTTCCAGCGGGTTGTTAAAATTAATCGGTTCGGTTATCCCGGTAAGTATCATGCTTAATGAGTTTGATTTTGACCAGGCGAGCCACTCGATGCATCTTAACGGTGTAGTGCTTGCCAGCGGGGATTCAGTAGAAAAGGTACTTACGGATTTTATGAAAGCGCTGGAAGATTCAAAATTTGTCCTGGAAGCAAACCTGATCAATTCCAAAGAGGACCAGGGGGTAAACAGTTTTGAGATAGAGTGTATTATAGCTAAATAAAATGAATTTACCAAAGATAAGCATAACCCAAAGCCAAAAGAATATAATCATAATCAGCGCGGCAGTGCTGTTTGTTTTCCTGTTGTTTTGGGTATTTTTATACTTTCCCAGCAGCAAGGAGATCTCCGGCCTTAAGAATGAATTAATCTTAACGCAACAGCAGATACAAGGCATTGAGATGCTTTTGTCCGGTTCACAAAGCAGGGATGAAGCAATCCGGATCCTGAAAGCAAGGCAGCTTTATTTAAGCAATAAATTTCCCCAGCAGGAAGAGGAGAGTTTAAGGCTTATTCCGGAAATAGCGCGTAAGATGAATATCAATATCGTTTCTTTACAGCCGGGATTACGCAGTGAATTCCTGGATGAAGCCGGAAAACAAGTGATTATTGACGGCAAGACGGCAAACTATCTGCCGATAACATTGGAGGTGGTTTGTTTTTATAAGGATATGGTAAATTATCTTACGGAGCTAAAGAATATTCTCCCGGCGTTTATCAGTGTGGTTAGTTTGAATATTGGAAAAGATAACCAGCTTAACGGGAAGGTTCATTCTACTATAGGGTTTAATTTGTATTTGTTAATTTAAAAATGCGCCAGAAAGATTTAATCGAGTTAGGGATAAGCGGAGTCTTGTTAGCGGTGTTGATTTTCGTGTTTGGTAATGCGGTTAAAAAGCCGTATAGCCGTAACATCGCGCCTAAAGCAGTTGATTTATCCGGCATTGATCAGACGGATAAAATAGACAGCAGAAGTTTATATAATCTGCTTGAGCAGCAAGCCAAATCTATTGTGTTAAAAAGGGATCCTTTTACCGCTGCTCCAATAGTAAGCGAGAATAATACGCAACCCGGGTTTGTTTTAACCGGTATAGTCTGGGATAAAATCAAGCCGCTGGCGATTATTGACGCAGAGGTGGTTAAGAAAGGCGACCGGTTTGGCAATAAGGTGGTTGTGGATATAAAACGGGACAGGGTAATTTTGAGCGATGGGCAGGAATTCTTTGAAATTAAACTTGAGCCTTAGAAAGGTATGGGGTGAGTTAATGAACAGGAAAGGTTTTACTCTGGCTGAAATCTTGATTATTTTAGGGATTATCGTTTTATTAACTGCAATCGCAGTGCCTTATTTAACAACCACTGAGAAAGCTAACGCAATAACAGCAAAAGAAACCCTGCGTAAGCTTTCTATTGCCGCAGAAAATTATGCCACATCGCATAGAGGCGCCTATCCTGCCAGTGTAACTGAGCTTACTGAATTTATTGCTTCAGCAGGAAGTTATTGCGCTAATGCATCCGGAGCAACTACAATTTCCGGAGAGTATAGTTACGCTTGCACGCTGGGGCCAGGCGGTTATGCCTTTTCGGCTGCTCCGGTTACAGCAGGGGTAAACGGAAGCGTTACTTATACTGCTACCACAGGCGGAGTACTTACGCCATTTCCCCGTGATTAATTTCAATAAAATACATAAGCAGTATGCACTAGTTTTTTTGGTAATCTGCGCAGTCTGTTTTCTTGCCGACCTAAACTCTTTTACCAGCCCTTTTATCCGGGGTGCGGATTTCTTTGGCTATCATCTGAGCAATGTAATTTTACATGCCGGAGTATCCTGCTTAGTATTTATTTTGGTATTTAATTTGCTGGCAAGTTTACCTATTGCCGCTGCCACGGCTGTTTTTTTTGCTGTCAGTTTTTTGAATACGGAGGCAGTTGTTTATATCTTCGGCCGGGCAGAGATGCTCATGGGTTTTTTTGCCATACTTTGTTTGTTGTTGTTTATCCGGAGCCAGAAATCCGGGGTTAAAAATCCAATCTTATTTTATATCTTATCCGTGGCCAGTTTTATATTGGCTTTATTAAGCAAAGAAGCGGCGATTACTCTTCCTTTTATAATTTGCGGTTACATATTTTACCTATTTCCTGAAAAGTTCAAGGAAAAGTATTATTTTATTAAAAAGACTGTTCCTTTCTTTGCCGTATCTTTAATTTATCCGGGGTTAAGGTTTTTGCGGGTTGATTTGCATAAGTCGGGCCAGCTTGCCCGGGGAGACAGTTACGCGGGGATTTTGTCTGGTATTATTTGCCTTGGATTAATTATCATCAGCTGCGCGTATTCATTAAAGTATTCATCAAAGAATAAAGTCGGCTCTTTTATGTTTTTTTGGGCCTTAGTTTTTTTTATTCCGCAATCCGGGGCCTTTCCTGTTAATACTTTTATCGCCGAGCACTCTGTTTATTTATCTTCAGTCAGTTTTTTTATGCTTTTAGCTTATGTTTTGCATAAAGTTTTAAGAAGGCAACTGTTTATCCTGGCTGTTGCCGGGCTCTCTGTATTTTTTGTTCTGCTTAGTTCCGGAGGCAATTTTGAATGGGCAAACCCGGTAGTTTTTTACAAAAATATCATCAAGTATTCTCCCCGGAGTTTTCAGGCGTACAATAATCTTGGATTGCAATATGAGCTTAGGGGGCTAAATGAGCAGGCGATAGAGGAGTATAAATTGGCATTGGAGATCAAGCCGGGGTTACTTGAAGCGCGTTTTAATCTGGCTAACCTTTATTTTAAATTAAAGCGCTTTGCTGAAGCGAAAAAAGAGTATGAATTTGTTAAAAATTTCTGTCCCCCCGAGAAAATAGGCGAGGTAGAAAATAACATCGCTAATATTTATGAAGCAGAGGGCCTCACTGAGCAGGCGATCAAAAAATATAAGTTGGCTTTAAGGCTTGATCCGCGGATTAAGTTCGCGCATTTTAATCTGGCGCGCATTTATTATGCTAAAGATGAACCTGATGCGGCGGGGTTGCAAATACTGGAATCTTTGACGGAGATTATGGGCCTGGCCAAAGCCGCGGACTGCAGGGTTATTGCGGATTTCCTTAAAAACTCCGGTTACATTGACAGCGCCGAACAGTTTTATAATAATTTAGGGGTTAATTTTGCTAAGCAGGGCCGTTGGGAGGCGGCAGCTAGTGCTTTTAACCGCGCCCTGGAATTAAATCCCGGCCTTTCTGACTACTATTATAATTTGGGGCTTGTTTACTGGAACATGGGGGAAAGAATTAAGGCAAAACGCGCCTTAAATCAGGCATTAAAGATTAACCCTAATCATATCAGGGCCAAGAGGTTAATAAATGATAAAGTAGAAAAATCACTTAAGCCAATGATAAGGTAATTTGAATGAGAAATAAATGAGAAATATAGGTAAAAGTCACTTATACAATGACAACGTAATTTGGATGAGAAATATAGGTAAAAGTGATTGCTAATTAGCCTCTTTGTGTTAAAATCAAAAATATAGCTTTTATTAATAATTTTAGCTTTTTTAGGGATTCTTAAATATGAATAACAACAAGGCCCGTAGCTTTGTTACGATTATGATCGTCGTAGGTTTGAGCGCATTATTGCTGCGCACGGTGATCCAGAAGTTTATTGTTTATAATATTGAGCGCAATCAATCATTGGCGCTTGTTAACCTTAAGCTTTTCTATACGGCGTTAGAAAATTATGCCAAAGATAATAAAGGGGTGTATCCTGAAAATATAAACCAGCTTACCAAGGGCAATCCGGTTTATCTGGAGAAGGATTATTTGGCTGTTTCTGCGATTAGAGGTTATGAGTATGATTGCCAGCGGCTTGGGCCTACCGGTTATAACTGTTCGGCAGCTCCGATAAACTGTAATCTTACCGGCAATAAAGTTTATACTATGTCTACCGGCGGCCTGATTATCGCCGAGGACTGTGATAAGAAATAGGAGGGGATTTGAGAGCAAAGAAGTTATTTTTAATTTGTAGTTTATTTTTCTGTTTTTATGTTTACGCTGCGGCGCAGGATACTCAAAACGCGCAAAGCCCGGCTGAACAGGGAAATGTTACCCTGGATTTTAAGGAGGCGGATATTGCCAGTGTGCTTAAGATTATTTCCTATAAATCAGGGGTCAATATCGTTACTACGCCTGATGTGGCGGGAAATATTTCAGTGCGTTTAAGCGATGTGCCCTGGGAGATGGCCCTGGACGTAATTTTAAAGACTTATGGTTTTGGTTCTCAGAGGCAGGGTAATGTAATATTGGTGACTAAAATTGAGAATATCGCCAAAATTGCTTCAGAGGAGTCTTTGCAAACTGAGATTGTTACTTTAAAGTTTTTGGATGCTCAGGATGCGCAAAAGATTATTATTCCATTGCTTTCTCCGCGCGGTAAAATTTCCGTACTTTATAGCCGTGGCCAGAAGGGTTGGCAATTCGGGACATTTAAAATCGGCAGGGAGGCTGCTTCTAGGGCTGGCGTGAGCAATAGCACTGAAGGAGCATCCAGGCCGGAGACGGTTTCTTATGAAAAGAATGATAAAGGTGAAACTGTAATGAAGAAGGCGGAATTTGATTCATCGATAAAATCCAAGATGTTAGTGATTACCGATACTGCTAGTACGCTGGACCGAATACGTAATATTATTTTGCCTAAAATTGATGTTAAACCTAAGCAGGTGTTGGTTGAGACAAGGTTTATAGAAGTAAATGAAACTAAATTAAAAGATCTGGGTGTTGATTGGGGGTTGGGCAGTTCAACTAATGCGGAATCAACAGCAATTGCCACGCAAACGATTGAAAGCGGCACACAGGCTATCGGCGGACATTCTCTGGGAACTACTGCTGGAGCTTTGCTTACTTCTTCTAATCCATATACGGCTGGTGGAGAATTTGTATTCCAGAAATTAACCGGCACACAGTTTGAAGTGATTATACACGCTTTAGAAAGCGATGTTAACACGAATACCTTGTCTGCTCCGAGCATACTTACTCTTGATAATCAGGAGGCTTCTATGCTGGTTGGGTATCATACGCCTATATTACAATCTACAGTTACAGCGGGAACAGATACAACCGGGTCAACGGTTACTCAAACATTAGATTATTATCAGGAAATCGGTATCAGGCTTAATGTTGTTCCTCAGATAAGCGAGGAAGGTTATATCAATATGATTCTTCATCCTAGCATTACTTCTTCCAATTCTAGTGTTACCGCCACGTCTACTACTGGGACGGAATCAACAGATACAGATTATCCGATTATTGATGTACGGGAAGCTCAAACTCAAGTGTTACTTAATGACGGTGAAACTATCGTCATCGGCGGCCTACTTAAAGATGTTAAAACCAAAACAAAAACAGGAATTCCTTTCTTAGTTAACTTGCCGTGGGTAGGAAAGCTTTTTGGCCGTGATAAAGACAATGTAGAGAAGGTTGACCTTTTAATTTTTATTACCGCTAAGATAATTAGAGAAGGTGATTATACTCCTGAGGAATTGGCTAAGCTCGAAAAGAGATTAGGCCGGCCGGTAGTTGTTGAGATTAAGAAAGAACCTTTAGATGGTAAGAAGAAAAAGAAATAATGTATAAAGTAAATTTTATTTTTTCTAAGAAAGGACTGATGCGTTATATTTCGCATTTAGACCTGATGCGCCTATTCATGCGCGCTATGCGCCGGGCAGACCTTCCGCTTAAAATGACAGAGGGTTTCAGCCCGCATCCTAAATTAAGCTTGAAAAGAGCTTTGAAGCTAGGATTAGAGAGCGAGAATGAGGAAGCTTCCATAGTTTTAAAATTTCCGGTTGAGCCGGCAGATTTTAAAAATAGGCTGCAAAAACAATTACCAGAAGGGATACAAGTAAAAGATGTCCAAGGAAATTTTAATTAATGCTGAAGCCCAGGAAAAACGGGTTGCGATAGTTCAGGACGGCCAGCTTCTTGAGTTTCATATCGAGCGGCCGCAGGACCGCACGATCGTCGGCAATATTTATAAAGGAAGGATTGAGGCGGTGATGCCTTCAATCGGAGCTGCCTTTGTGGATATTGGTTTGCCGAAGAACGGTTTCCTGTATTTATCGGAGATTGAATCCGCCTATGAAACCGTAGAATCACCGCAGCAGACTCCGATTAAGGAAGTAAAGAAAGGCCAGGAGGTTCTGGTCCAGGTAGTCAAAGAATCTTTCGGCACCAAAGGCCCGCGTCTTTCTACGCAGATTGGTTTAGCCGGCAGGTATTTAGTGATTATGCCGATGGATAAGCAGGGTGGTATCTCCAGGCGTATTGAAGATGAGGTTGAGAGGCGGCGTTTACGCGATATTTTTAGAGGGCTTAAATTTCCTACTCCGGTAGGCTTTATTGTGCGCACTGCTGCCAGCGGCCGTTCCGCGCAGGAGTTGACCCGCGACGCGCAGTTTCTTTATAAATTATGGCAAAGGTTGGAGAAGGAAGCTCAAGGTAAAAAGGCCCCGGCCTTGGTTTACGAGGAGTATGATTTAGCCTTGCGGGCAATCCGGGATTCTTTTACAGAAGATGTTACAAAGCTGATTGTTGATTCTAAACCTGAATTTTACCGCATCCAGCATTTTATGCGCACTTTCTTAAGTTATTTATGTAAAAGGGTTGAGCTTTACAGGGGGGATGACCTTTTTGGCGCAAAAGACGTAGAGAAACAGATTAATCGCATCTTTGAAAGCCATGTTTATATGAAATCCAAGGCTTACCTGATTATTGAACCGACTGAAGGGCTAGTGGTAATTGATGTAAACAGCGGTGGTTTTAAGAAAAAGGTCAACCAGGAGGAGATGGCTTTTAAGGTTAATGCCGAGGCAGCGCTTGAGATTGCCCGTCAGTTGGTGCTGCGCGATTTAGGCGGGATAATTGTAGTCGATTTTATTGATATGGAGCGCGAAGGCCACCGCCGGGAGTTGCTTAATATCTTGAAAAAAGCCTTGTCGTGCGACCGGGCAAAATATGATATAGAAGGGATCTCCAAGTTTGGGATAGTGGAGATGACCCGTGAACGTATTCACAAGACTGTGCAGATGCTTTCTTTCCATCCCTGCCCGTATTGCAAGGGCAAAGGCAAGCTGCGCTCACCGCAAACCCTGGGAATTTTTGCTTTGAAAGAACTTAAGCGCTATCTCAAGGGCAAAACCTTAAAACAGGCATCAGTTACTTTGGCACCGCCTGTGATTGATGAAATCTTAAAAGATAAGGAGGCCCTGGCCGCGATTGAGCGCAAATACAGGATCAAAGTCAATTTGATCTCTAACCCAGCCGCGCACCTAGAAGATATCAGAATAGCCTAAAATTGGGTTCGGATTTGTCAGATATGTCTTGACCCTCAATCCCAAGAGTTATATAATATATAGCTTAAATTATTTATTTTTAGTTACCTTTAAGGAGGATGACAAATGTATGCGATAGTTGAAGTTGGAGCAAAACAGTATAGTGTAAAAAAAGATGATATTATCGAGGTGGATAAGCAATTGGTCGAAAAAGGCAAGAATATTACCTTAGATAAGGTTTTGTTAGTCTGCAGTAGTAAGGCCGTAGAGGTTGGCCAGCCTTATGTCAAAGGCGCTAAAGTTGAAGCATTGGTTTTAGGGGCGACCAAGGGTGAAAAAACCACGGCTTATAAATATCGCCGCAGAAAGAATTCGCATTGGGAAAAAGGCCACCGTGCCCAGCTTACCGAGCTTAAGATTAAGTCTATTGATCTAGGCTTATAATTTTCCAGCTGGTATAAATCAATATGTTCATTGATAGTTCTAAAATAAATCTACGGGCCGGCAGCGGCGGTAATGGATGTAAAAGTATCTACCGCGACAAGTATCAGCGTCAAGGCAAGCCTGATGGCGGAGATGGTGGTAAAGGGGCGGATATAATCTTTTGCGCAGACCGCAACCTGCTTACGCTTCTGGATTTTCAGTATCACCGGCATTTTTCCGGGGCGCACGGCGGCCACGGCAGCAGTAACCATAAAAAAGGCAGGGGCGCAGAGGATATAATCGTACGCGTTCCGCTGGGCACAACTATTAAAGACGCCGTAACAGGTTCTCTTTTGCGTGATTTGAGTGAAGAGGGACAAGAAGTTATTATTGCCAAGGGCGGAAAAGGCGGCATAGGCAATTGGCACCGCAAAGAAGCAACTCCGGGAGAGCCGGGTGAGGAAAGAACAGTCATCCTGGATTTAAAGCTCCTGGCTGATGTGGGGGTAGTAGGGTTTCCTAACGCGGGAAAATCCACATTGATAGCGGCAATTTCAAATGCCCGGCCGAAGATCGCCCCTTATCCGTTTACGACTATGGGCCCGGTTTTAGGAGTGGTAAATACTACAAAGAAAAGATTTGTTATTGCTGACCTGCCCGGTTTAATCGAGGGGGCTTCGGAAGGACGCGGGCTGGGAGATAAATTCCTCAAGCATGTTGAACGTACTAAGGTTCTAATCCATATAGTGGATATGGCGGGTTTTGAAGGCAGAGACCCGATAGATGATTACAAAAAGATTAACCTGGAATTAAAAAATTACAGTAAGGATGTTTATAAAAAGCCGCAGGTTATCTGCGCTAATAAAATGGATATTTCAGGAGCTGGGGAAAATTTAAAAAGGTTTAAGAAGTTAATTAAAAAGCCGGTTTACGCGATTTCGGCGTTGGAGAAGATGAATTTAAAGGAGCTAATTGATGCAGTCGCAAAGAAATTATAAAAGAGTTGTAATTAAGATTGGCTCAAGCCTGTTTGCCAGCCAGAAGTCTAAATTGGATATGGGGTTGGTTAATAGCATCGCCGGCCAGATCTCTGATTTGATCAAGCAGGGTAAAGAGGTGGTGGTTGTTTCTTCGGGCGCGATTGCCCTAGGTATGTCAATTTTAAAGCTTACCAGCCGTCCTAAAGAACTTCAATACCTGCAGGCTGCCGCGGCCATTGGCCAGCATGAGCTGATGCATGTCTATAAGTTGGCGCTTAAGAAATATAAATTAAATTGCGCCCAGTTACTTTTAACCTGGGATGATTTCCTCGGAGTGCGTTATGCAAACGCAAAGCATACATTGAATACCTTGCTAAAATTGAAATGCGTGCCGATTATAAATGAGAATGATACAGTTGCAACTGAAGAAATTAGATTTGGCGATAATGATCGCCTGTCAGCTTTAGTTTCCATATTGGTGGGGGCGGATTTTTTAATTATTCTTTCTGACGTGGAAGGTTTATTAGATAAAAACAAAAAAGTTATGCGCCAGGTTAATAAGATTACGGGTGAAATAAAGTCTTTGGCTTGCCCGATCAACAAAAAGACTTGCGTTGGCGGAATGGTTACTAAAATAGAGGCAGCGCGCATTGCTGTTGAGGGGGGCATTCCTTGCATAATCGCTAATGGACGAAAGAGTAAAATTGTCAGCCAGCTGGCAAAGAATCCATTTAGCCAGGGCACTATATTTTTAGCTAAATGAAAGAAAATCTTAAAAAAGAAATAGAAGATATCGCGAAGGCAGCTTTAGCTGCTTCCCGGACGTTGGCTAATCTGTCTTCATCTACTAAAGACGCTGTGCTCAGGGATATGGCCGCTGCTTTATTAAGCAGCAAGGCGGATATCTTAAAAGCAAACAAGAAGGATATCAGTGCCTCCCGCAGCAAGGGCAAGGTTTTTATTGACCGTCTTACTTTAGATGAGGCAAGAATTAAGCAGATGGCAGATGGCCTGCTTGATGTTGCCAAGCTTAAGGATCCGGTAGGTGAACTTATGCGCGGCTGGGATACTCCTAACGGCCTGCACATCAAAAAGGTGCGTTCTGCTCTCGGGGTAATCGCTATAATTTATGAATCCCGTCCCAATGTTACCGCTGATTGCGCCGGACTTTGCCTTAAGTCAGGCAACAGTGTAATTTTACGCGGGGGAAGTGAGTCTTTGAATTCGAATCTGGCGATTTATACCGCACTGAATTCTGCGATACAAAAACATGGATTGCCTTTTGGGTCAATTAACCTGATTAATACGCGGGCGCATAAAGCGGTAGATTTCCTGCTAAAGCTAAATAATTATATTGATGTGGTTATTCCCCGCGGCGGAGAAGAGTTGATTAAGAAAGTAGTCAGCTCCTCACGTATACCGGTGATTAAGCATTATAAAGGGATCTGCCATGTTTATGTAGATGAATGGGCGGATTTGAATATGGCGGAGAGGATTTGTTTTAACGCCAAGGTGCAGCGCCCGGGAGTTTGTAATGCCATGGAAAGTATGCTGGTGCATCGCGACGTGGCGATCAGGTTCTTGCCGGGCATGCTTAAGAAATTCCAAGAGGCTGGAGTTGAGATTCGCGGCTGCGCCTTAACCCGTAAAATCGCCAAGTGGGTAAAACGAGCGACTAAGAAAGATTACCGCACCGAATACCTGGATTTAATTCTTTCAGTAAAAATAGTTGAGGATTTGGATGAGGCAATCGCTCATATAAATAATTATGGCTCGCACCATTCAGATAGCATTGTTACGGATGATAATGATCAGGCCTTGAAATTCTTAAAGCAGGTGGATTCAGCCTGTGTTTACCAAAACGCCTCAACCCGCTTTACCGACGGAAATCAGTTCGGCATGGGCGCTGAGATCGGCATCTCAACGGATAAGCTGCATGCCCGGGGGCCCATGGCGCTTGAAGAGTTGACTACCTATAAATATATGGTTTTTGGTTCTGGCCAGGTGCGGCAATGAAGATTGGTATCTTAGGCGGAACTTTTAATCCGGTGCACATCGGTCATTTGATTTTGGCGGAAGAGGCAAGGGAAAAATTAGGGCTGGATAAGATTATCTTTATTCCTACAGCCTTGCCGCCGCATAAGGATAATTTAAATATTGCTCCCGCGGATAAAAGGCTTAAGATGTTAAGGTTAGCCATCAGGGGGAATAAATATTTTACAGTTTCAGATGTTGAAACCAGGCGGAAGGGGCGCTCTTACACAATTGATACATTAAGGGAGCTAAAACGCAAATACAGCCGAGATGAGCTTTATTTTATTATTGGTTCCGACCTGCTCAAATATTTAAATGAGTGGAAGGACCTAAACGAAATAATTTCGATGGTAAAGTTTGTGGTTGTTACCCGCCCGGGTTTTCCGCTTGAGCAGATACCGTCTTATATTAAAACATTGGCTATCCGGGCAGTGGATGTTTCGGGTTTTGAAGTGCGGCAGTGTGTGGCGCAGAATAAATCATTCGGCTATTTGGTGACGGATAGAGTTTTTGACTATATAAAGAAAAGAAAATTATACAGATGAAGATAAAGGTTGCACCATCAATATTATCGGCTGATTTTAGCAATCTTGCGTTTGAACTTAAAAAAGTTGAACGCGCTGGAGCGGATTTAATTCACGTTGATATAATGGACGGCCATTTCGTGCCGAATATTACGATCGGCCCGGTAGTTGTAAAATACATACGTAAGGCGACTAAACTTGCGCTGGATGTGCATTTGATGATTGAGAACCCGGCTAAGTACATAGACGCTTTTGTGAAAGCCGGAAGCGATATGATTACTGTGCATATCGAGACGGTTACTTTAAAAGAGTTGGCAGGGATTGCTAAGGAACTTCATAACCGAGGGGTGAAACTCGGGATTTCTTTAAATCCGGCGACCCCTTTAGCTAAAATCAAGAAAGCCTTGCCGTTAGTTGATTTTGTTTTGGTGATGTCGGTTAATCCCGGATTTGGCGGCCAGGCCTTTATTCCGTCAGCGTTGAATAAGATACGGCAGCTGCGCACAACTTTTAAGAAAGATATCGCCGTAGACGGAGGGATTAATAATATTACCGGACGGTTGGTGAGAGAGGCGGGGGCAAATATTCTCGCCGCGGGTTCGTATATTTTTGGTGCAAAAAATACAAAAAAAGCAATTAACAGCCTAAGAAAGGCACCCCGCCGCTAATTGGAATTGCGCGGGTGTTGTCTTCGTAGACAAGGAGAGACTCGATGAGCAACACAGTTTCACAAATTAAATTCGGCACCGACGGTTGGAGAGCGATTATCGCAGATACCTATACTTTAGAAAACGTAAGGGTTTTGAGCCAGGCAGTGGCTGATTATTTAGGCAGCGGTAAGAAGGTTGCGGTGGGGTATGATACGCGTTTTATGTCTGCTAAATTCGCAGAGGCAGCCGCAATAGTATTAAAGAATAACGGTATGGAGGTAATTCTTTCTGACCGGCCTACGCCAACTCCGGCATTAAGCTTTGTGGTGAAGAGCCGTAAATTAGATTTGGGGATTATGATTACCGCTTCCCATAACCCTGCGGAATATAATGGTTTTAAAATTAAAAATGCTGCCGGAGGCGGAGCCAGCCAGGAGATAACCCGGGCGGTTGAGGGTTTGCTTGGCAAGAGCCCGGTTAAAGATGGCGTTTTACTTGAGCCGATTAAGCCTGTAGATATTATTAAGGATTATATAAAGTTTATCCGCAATTATATTGATTTAAAGAAGATTAAAAATAAGAAATTTAGAGTCCTGGTTGATTCTATGTATGGCTCAGGAGATAGTTTTATCGCCCAGGTACTTAAAGGCACAAGTATAAAACTGGAGTTTATGCGTAACACGATCAATCCTTCTTTTGACGGGGGCAGGCCTGAACCGGTGGAAGAAAACTTAGAAGAATTAAAGGCGCGTGTAAAAAAAGAAAAATTTGATTTAGGTATTGCTTTAGATGGCGATGCAGACAGGATTGCTGCAGTTGCGCCCGGAGGAGTATTTATTCATCCGCAGAAAATATTAGGGTTACTCGTCCTGCATTTAAATCAGGACCGGCACTGGAGCGGCGGACTGGTCAAGACGATTTGTGGCTCGACGATGATGGACAACATCGCCAAATTCTTAGGGATTAAGCTTTATGAAACTCCGGTAGGTTTTAAATATATCTCAAATCTTATGGAGACCGAAGATATTGTCGCCGGAGGAGAAGAGGCAGGCGGTATGGGGGTAAAGGGTTATATCCCGGAGCGTGACGGAACTATGGCCGGGTTATTGCTCATTGAAATGATGGTTTATCGTAACAAGAATATGTTAAAGATTTTAAATGAAACTGAAAAAGCATTCGGCAAATATTACTATGTGCGCCAGGATCTTCATTTGGCTAAACGTATCGAGCCCAAAAAAGAAAATTTACCTTCTGAGCTATTAGGCAAAAAGGTTGTGGAGGTTAAGGATTACGACGGTATTAAGCTTATTTGTGGGGACGAAAGTTGGTTGATGTTCCGTGGTTCAGGAACCGAGCCGATTATGCGCACCTACGCTGAGGCAAAGAATCCGGCTCAGGCAAAGAAGCTGCTTGCCCTGGGTAAGGATATAATTTTAAAAGATGGGGTATAAGATGTTTATACTACTAACAAATTCACATGGAAAGGGGGAGGCCTTATCAGGAAACTTCGTATCTGATAATGGCTAATATTAAACAATTATCGAGTAATTAATTATTAATCAATAAAACATTAAAATCAAAGGAGTAATTGAAAATGTCAAGCTCAACAAGAGAAGAATTGGAACAGATGTACAATCAGAGTATTAAAGTTTTAAAAGAAGGCCAGGTAGTTACCGGCAAGGTTGTAGGGATCAAGACTAAAGAAGTTTTAGTTGATGTGGGTTTTAAATCCGAAGGCATTGTGCCGATTACGGAATTTTCCTCCGGAGATTTGGAGATCGGCAAGGAGATGGAATTCCTGCTTGAGACTATGGAAAACGACGCAGGAGTGATGACTCTGTCACGTGAAAAAGCAATGAGAATGCAAGGTTGGGACAAAATTGTCAAATTGTCCAATGAGAGTACCTTGGTTGAAGGAAAACCGGTTAAGAAAGTTAAGGGTGGATTCCTCGTCGATATTATGGGAATTGAAGGTTTCTTACCCAGCTCGCTTTCCTCTTTCCGTAACATTCCGGACAAGGATATCTTATATAAGATATTTAAGTTTAAGATTGTTAAGGTAAATAACTTGCGCCGCAGTATTATTGTCAGCCGCCGCGAGGCAGTACAGGCAGACAGGGATGTAGCCAAGGGTAAGATCTGGGGGGAGTTAAAGATCGGTAATGTTCATCCCGGTTTAGTCAAGGCGATTACCGACTTCGGCGCCTTTATTGATTTAGGCGGAGTAGACGGGCTGTTGCATATTACGGATATGTCCTGGTCAAAGATCAGCCATCCGAGCGAGATTGTTGCCATCGGAGATAAGATTGAGGTGATGATCTTGAATATGGATCAGGCTTCAGGTAAGGTTTCTTTGGGGCTTAAACAGAGGCTTGCTGACCCCTGGCAGGATATCGGTGACAAATTCGCTGTTGGAGCAAAGGTAAAAGGCAAGGTAGTCAATATTTTACCCTACGGAGTTTTTGTGGAGTTGGAAAAAGGCATTGAAGGCCTAATTCATGTTTCCGAGATCTCCTGGACCAAGCGCGTGAATAATCCGGGCGAGATGTTTGCCGTCGGGGATATGCTGGAAACTCAGATCTTAAGCGTGGAAAAAGAATCCCGCAGGATATCTTTGAGTTTAAAACAGCTGGAGCAGAATCCCTGGACTGAAGCCGAAGGTAAATATCCGGTAGGCGCAAAGGTATCTGGTAAGGTTCGCGGTTTTACTGATTACGGTGCATTTGTTGAGTTGGATTCTAATCTTGAGGGGATGATCCACGTCTCCGACCTTTCCTGGACCAAGAGGATCGGCCATCCGCAGGATGTGTTAAAAAAAGGGCAGAAGGTTGATGTTGCTGTTCTTTCTGTTGATGCAAATAACCGAAGGATCGCCCTGGGATTAAAACAGTTACAGGATAATCCCTGGTCGAAAATCGCCGAGAAGTATCCTCTGGATACCGTATTGGAAGCTGAAGTGTCCAGTTTGACGGAATTCGGCGTGTTTGCTAAGATCGACGAAGAACTGGAAGGTCTGATTTACTCCAGTGAAATTGAAAAAGAAACAGTTGCCAATTTGAAGCCCGGAGATAAAATAAAGGTAAAAGTAATCAAGGTGGATGTGGAGCAGGCGAAAATCGGCCTGACTGCCCGTTTATAATGGATATAAGTAAGCAAATAGAAATAATTAAAAGGGGCGCTGCGGAGATAATCTCTGAGGTGGAGTTGCATAAAAAACTCGATCAGAGCATTAAAACTAAGCGCCCCTTAAAAATTAAAGCGGGTTTCGATCCTACTGCTCCTGACCTGCATTTGGGCCATACTGTGCTTTTGAGAAAACTGCGCCAGTTTCAGGATTTAGGGCATGAAGTTTATTTTCTAATCGGCGATTTTACCGGACAAATCGGCGATCCTACCGGACGTTCAGAGATCAGAAAACAGCTTACCAGACAGGAAGTAGATAAGAACGCCCAAACCTACAAAAAGCAGGTAGCGAAAATCCTGGATATGCGTAAGTTAAAAATAGTCTTTAATAGTAAGTGGTTCGAGAAGATGTCAGTTGTAGAAATGCTTAAGCTCACTACTCACGCCTCAGTTTCCCAGATGCTCGCCCGCGACGATTTTAAAAAACGCTATACAAAGGGTGAAAATATTTCCATTCTGGAATTTATTTATCCTCTGATGCAGGGGTATGATTCAGTTGTGCTTGAGGCTGATATTGAGCTGGGGGGAACTGATCAAATCTTTAATCTGCTGGTTGGCCGCGAATTTCAAAAAGATTTTAACCAGGGGCAGCAGGTTGTGCTTACCATGCCGTTGTTAGAAGGAACTGACGGCGTGCAGAAGATGAGCAAGTCTTACGGCAACTATATCGGCATCAATGAGCCGGCAAAGGATATGTTCGGCAAAATTATGTCAATCTCCGACGAGCTGATGCTTAAATATTATGAACTGCTTACCGATGAAGATTTAAATTCGATCAGAAAGATGCATCCTAAGGAAGCGAAAGTAAATCTAGCCAAGATCATCATTACCCAATACCACTCTGCGCAAGCGGCAGAAAAAGAAGCAGAGGAGTTTACCCGCGTATTTTCCCAAAAAGAGACTCCTCAGGATATGCCGGTTTTTAAAACTGACGGCGAAAAAACAGTTTTGGTTATTCTTACTGAAAGCAAACTGGTTGCCAGCGGCAATGAGGCGCGCAGGCTGATTAGGCAGGGAGCAGTCAGTTTCAACAATATAAAAGTTGAGAAGGATGATTTTGTACCAAATGAAGCCGGTATCCTCAAAGCCGGTTCCCGCAGGTTCCTAAAGGTTGAAAAATAGAACCGACGACCCTATGCTTTGGACGCTAATCGGCGCAATGGCCGCCACCCTAACTATGTTTTCCTTCATCCCGCAGATAGCCAGGTGCCTAAGGACTAAATCCGTTAAAGATGTAAGCCCAGTCACTTTATTCCAGCTTTCTGCCGGTGTTTTACTCTGGATGGTCTACGGAATCTACCGTCGGGACATCATAATTATATTCGCAAACGCAGTTACTCTGATCAGTTTATCCGTGTTGATATACCTATATTTTAAGTACGGCCTGCCTACCGGCAGGCAGGGAGGATAAAATGAAGGGTATAATTCTAGCCGGTGGTAAGGCAACGCGTCTTTATCCAATCACTAAAGGCGTCTGTAAACAGATGCTACCGATTTACGATAAGCCGATGATTTACTATCCATTGTCAGTATTAATGCTGGCAGGCATCCGGGAAATTTTAGTTATTTCTACGCCTAAAGATACCCCAAGATTTAAAGATCTATTAGGAGATGGCTCCAGTTTAGGAATTAAATTAACTTACTCTATTCAATCTGAACCGAAAGGGATTGCCCAGAGTTTTGTTATTGCTGAAGATTTTATCGGCTGCGATAGCGTCTGCCTTATCTTAGGTGATAATATTTTCTACGGCTATAATTTAAGCGAGCTTTTGCAGCAATCAGCGAGAATAAATGATGGCGCGGTAATCTTCGGTTATTATGTCAAAGACCCCCAGCGTTATGGCGTGCTTGAATTTGATAAGAAATGCAAGGTGGTTTCAATCCAAGAAAAACCTAAGAGACCCAAATCCAGCTGGGCAGTGGCAGGTCTATATTTTTATGATAACAATGTGGTAAAGATTGCCAAAAATATTAAACCTTCCGCAAGAGGGGAGCTGGAGATTACGTCGGTAAATAACGAATACATCAAAAGAGGCAAGCTCAAGGCGGAATTTCTCGGCCGCGGCCATGCCTGGCTTGATACCGGCACCTATGAATCGCTAATTGACGCATCCGTTTTTATTAAAACAATAGAAGACAGGCAGGGGCTTAAGATTGGTTGTATCGAAGAAGTGGCATACCGCATGGGTTATGTTAATAAAAAACAATTGCTAAAGCTTGCCGGTCAGATACCGACCAGCTATGGTGAATACTTAAAGGATTTACTTAAGAATGAATAAAAGAATTTTGATTTTGGGAAAAGGTTTTATCGGCGAGAGGCTGCAAAAAGAGTTTGATTGCGTGATTGACGGCTCAATGATAAATTGTTTCAGCGACGCCGAAAAACTGATTAAGAAATATGCCCCTAAAATAATCATCAATTGTATCGGTATTACCGGCAGGCGCAATGTTGATGACTGTGAACTGGAGAAGGATACAACTCTATTGGCAAACAGTTTTATCCCGGTAATTTTGGCTGAGGTATGCCTGCGCAACAACATCAAGCTTGTGCATATAAGCAGCGGGTGTATTTTTAATTACGACTATAAGAAAAATGTATCGATAAAAGAAAATAGCCAGGATTATTTCTTTAGATTGTTTTACAGCCGCAGCAAGATTTACTCGGAGAGGTCACTTGAGCCGCTTAGCCGGGATTACAATATACTTATTACCAGGATTCGCATACCTTTGCTTAATGCCAGACACCCTAAGAATGTGCTAGATAAACTTATAAAGTACAAGAAAGTAATTGATATTACTAACTCCATAACCTATATACCTGATTTTATCCGGGCAATCAAACATTTGATAAAGATTGATGCCCGGGGTGTGTATAATGTGGTAAATAAAGGCGGGCTGCGTTATCCGGAACTTATGCGGGTTTATCAAAAATACGTTCCGGAATTTAAATTCAAGGTGATTGCTTTAAAAAAGTTAGGCTTAAGCAGGACTAACCTGATTTTGTCCTCAAGCAAACTTGAGAAAACAGGTTTTAAAGTCAGGAACATTAACTCAGTCTTAGAAGAATGCGTAAAAGAATACCTAAAATCTTAGTTACCGGCGGGGCGGGTTTTATCGGAAGTGCCTTTGTCAGATTGCTGGTTAAAAACGGCATATCTCCTGTTGTAGTGGATAAACTTACATATGCAGGAGACCTGAAAAGGCTTAAGGATGTAAAGGGGAGGTTTAAATTTTATAAAACCGATATCTGCAGCAAAATTGGGGTCGGATCTATTTTTGCTAAAGAGAAACCGGATATCGTAGTCCATTTCGCCGCCGAGAGCCACGTTGACCGCAGTATTAATGATGCCACTCCATTTGTTGAAACTAACATTAAGGGAACGCAGGTACTTCTTGATACCAGCCGTAAACACAAGGTACGGAAATTTATTTTTATCTCAACCGACGAGGTTTATGGAGAGATTGCCAATGGCAAGTTTAATGAAAATTCTCCGATTAAACCTAACAGCCCTTACGCCGCATCTAAAGCAGCGGCTGACCTCCTGGTGCAGGCGTATATCAGGACAAACAATTTTCCCGCGATAATTATCCGGCCGTCAAATAATTACGGCCCGTGGCAATATCCGGAGAAACTTATCCCGCTTGCGATATTAAGAATATTAGGGGAGGGCAAGGTTCCGGTTTATGGCAAGGGCTTAAATGTACGCGAATGGCTTTATGTTGATGATTGCGTGCGAGGAATTATGATGGTTATGCGCAAGGGTAAAATCGGAGAGACCTATAATTTAGGCAGCGCCTGTGAGAGCAAGAATATTGATACAGTTAAATTATTGTTAAAAACCATTGGTGTTGGCCAGGACAGGTTTGAGTTTGTAAAAGACCGCTTGGGCCATGATATAAGGTATAGTCTTAATTCAAGAAAGGTTACCAGAGAATTTGGTTGGAAGCCGAGCGTTAAGCTCAGCCAGGGTCTTAAGCTCACAGTGGATTGGTCGCTTAAGAATCAATCCTGGCTTAAAAGTAAGCTCAAAGATATTAATAAACTTTATCACAAGGAGTAATATGGCAATCGTTATAGTTACGGGTTCTTGTGGGTTAATCGGCTCTGAAACCGTGAGTTTCTTCGCTGATAAAGGTTTTAATATCGTCGGCATTGACAATAATATGCGCAAAAGCTTTTTTGGCGCGGACGGTTCAATCCTCTGGAACAAAAAACGCCTGCAAAAATCATATAGGAACTACCGGCATTATTCCGTAGATATCCGTAATCAAGGTAAAATAAATTCAATATTCAAAAAGTACAATAAAGATATCGCTTTAATTGTGCACGCCGCGGCCCAGCCTTCCCATGATTGGGCAGCCAAAGACCCAACGGTTGACTTTGGGGTTAATGCCCAGGGCACGCTGGTTATGCTTGAGGCCCTGCGTAAATTTTCTCCCCGCGCGGTTTTTATTTTTACCTCAACGAATAAAGTCTATGGCGATACCCCAAACCGCCTTCCTTTAATTGAAAGGGAAAAACGTTTCGAAATTTCTTTTGATCACAAATATTTCAAAGGTATTGATGAAACAATGAGCATTGACAATTGCCTGCATTCAGTTTTTGGCGCCTCAAAGGTTGCCGCGGATATCATGACGCAGGAGTATGGCAAATATTTTCATCTTAAAACCGGAGTGTTCAGGGGGGGCTGTCTTACCGGGCCGGCTCATTCCGGCGCTGAGTTGCACGGATTTTTATCATATTTAGTTAAATGCTGCGTAACAAAACGCAAATACAAAATTTACGGTTACAAGGGCAAACAGGTCAGGGATAACATTCACTCTTTTGACCTGGTGAACGCTTTTTACCATTATTTCCAGAATCCGCGCTGCGGAGAAGTTTATAACATAGGCGGAGGCAGGTTCGCTAATGTTTCGGTTTTGGAAGCAATAGAGATGTGTGAGAAACTAAGCGGCGAGAAGTTTGATTACGAATATATTGATACTAACCGTATCGGCGACCACATCTGGTGGGTTAGCGATGTTTCTAAGTTTAAAACGCATTATTCTGATTGGCAGTATAAATTCGGCATAGAAGAGACGATCAAGCAGATATATGAAGTGCAGAGGGGGGCGGCTTGAAATATAGGAATATTCTAATTACCGGAGGAGCGGGATTTATCGGCAGCAACCTGGCGGTCTATTTTAAACGCAAATACCCGCAACTTAAAGTCTTTGCTTTGGATAATCTGATCCGTCGGGGGAGTGAGTTTAACTTGCCACGACTTAGAGGAAACAATGTTAAATTTATCCGCGGTGATGTCAGGCGTCCCAGGGATCTGGATTTGAAATTTGATATAGATTTAATATTGGAGTGTTCGGCTGAGCCTTCGGTATTGGCAGGTTACCAGGATCCATCCTATATTATTGATACAAACTTAAACGGCACTGTCAGCTGTCTTGAATTGTGCCGCAAGCGTAAAGCGGGAATGGTTTTTCTTTCTACGAGTAGAGTTTACCCTTATAAAAAAATAAACGCAATCAGGCGGCTGGAAACAAAGAGCAGGTTTGAGTGGCCGCGTTTTTCCGGCATTGATACTGATTTTTCTTTAACCGGGCCAAAGACTTTGTACGGCGCAACTAAACTGGCTTCGGAATTCATCCTGCAAGAATATATTGCCGCATACGGGATTAAGGCAGTTGTGAATCGCTGCGGAGTGGTTGCCGGGCCATGGCAGTTTGGCAAGGTGGATCAGGGTGTATTTACTTACTGGATGCTGGCGCATTATTTTAAAAAGCCGCTTAAATATATCGGTTTTGGCGGTAAGGGCAAACAGGTACGCGACCTTTTGCATGTGGATGACCTGTGTCGGTTAATCGATATACAAATAAACAGCCTTCCCGAATTAAGCGGAAATACTTATAATGTCGGCGGCGCAAGAGAGGTAAGTCTTTCCCTATTGGAAACCACTGCGCTTTGCCAGGAGATTACCGGTAATAAAATTAAAATTGGCCGGGACTTATGTGAGCGTCCGGGTGATATTGCGGTATACCTTACAGATAGCAAGGAAGTTACCCGGGAATTAAAATGGAAGCCGCAAAAGCAAGCCTCGATGATCCTGAATGATATCTTTAACTGGATTAGAAATAACGAAGTGAAACTAAGGAAACTTTAAATAACCGGTTTTAAATTGTAGGAGGGCTTGCAGATGAATGATGAAGGCGGATTCCTGGTTAAGTTTGACGGTAAGAAATCCTTCCGGTGTTACAAAATAGAATTTGATTATGACGAATGGCAATACATCGTTAACGGAACCCAAAAGAACGAACTCCCGCCCTGCGTAAAGAATATAACTGTTAAAGTTGAGGGGTAGTAAATAGAAAAACTGTCTACTGAGATAAATGATTAAACTAAAGGATACCTTCCGCAAGCGTTTTATCGCCGCTGAATCCGACACCCTCGTTATCGAAACCATCCAAACCATATCCAAAACCAAACGCCAGAAACTGCGCCTGCTTAAACTCAAAGGCACCTGGCGCGCCAACGAATACAACGAATTGGTCTTTGAAGCCGCAGCCCGAAGAGGCTCGCCTGAAAAATATACCTTTAAAGGCACCTGGAAAATAAACAAAAACCAGCAGATTGAATATAACTGCGGCGAAGGCCCGGACGTATTGACCTTTAAGGGGCATTGGAATATATCTTCTGCCAACAAGCTTGTTTATATTATAGAAGGCAGCTCAACCTCGCGTTTTGAATTTAAGGTTCAGCTTGAATCCCCATCGCTTTATCCTAAAAAAGGAGAGATCCGCTATCGTATCGGCATAGGTATCCGCCAAAGCCGCCTGACTGCGCCCGGGCAAGTAATTATTCTTTATGGTGAATGGAAATTTGGCCGCAATTTAGGCTTAACTTTCCAAATGGATTACGGCCAGGGCAGGATAAAAGAAATAGAATTCGGCGCTTCAGTATCCTTTGGCCCTAATAAAGTAATCTTCGTGCTCAATAACGAGTTTGGAGAACCCCTAGGTATAACCCTTACCATGACGCATAAATTCTTGGAATCTCTTGATGCAAAAGCATTTTTAAGACTGAAATCCCGCCAAAAAGAGCAGACAATAGAGGTCGGAATAACTATTCCGTTTTAGAATTAAACAAAATCCGCTCTAGTGTTTCTTCTGTAACCACCTATCTTTAATATAATTACATACACTGTCTATGATTTTATGATTTATTTTTGTTAGATTTGGCTTACATGGCCGTCTATTGGTGCAGGAAATCAAATGAAAACTTGACACTACAACTAAATAGTTGTATACTTTAATCAGAAAGGGTCCATGCAAGAGTACACTTGTATTTTTTACGAGACCGCGGACGGGAAAAGGCCTGTAGAAAAATTTATTGAGTCATTAGATGCAGAAACACAGGATAAGTTTGTTATTAAACAACAATTGCTCCAAGACTTTGGTCCGCAATTACGGCATCCTCATACGGATCATCTTGGGGAAGGGCTCTTTGAGTTAAGGTTCCAAGGCAAAGAGGGGCAGATCAGGATTTTGTTTTTCTTTTTTTACGAGAAGAGAATAATATTTACCAATGGTTTTATAAAGAAGGCCCGGAAGGCTCCTCGAAGGGAAATAGAGATTGCCCAAGAAAGAAAGATAGATTTTTTAACGAGAAGTAAGTAAGGAGGCTTAAAACCCATGAGAAAAGTTGATGATTATATTAAGGAAAAGATAAGAAAGAATCAGGATTTTAAAGCTCGCTACGGTTTGCTTATGGAGAAAGCAATGGTGGCGAAGAAAATTATTGGATACCGTATCCGGCATAAATTTTCTCAGGAACAACTCGCTGAAGAAATAGGGGTTACTCAACAGTACATTTCCAAAATTGAAGAGGGCGAGTTTTCTAATTTGGATGCTATAGAGAATATCCTTGAGCGTATCGGATACAGGTTGAGATTAGAAGTAGTTCCTGCATAGTTCCCCCCCAATTGCTGTAGCCCGAATATAGTACTCTCGCTCTTTAACATTTTTAACCATCTGCATTATGACAATATTCTGCCCCCAGGGAATTTCTCGCACAAGTTGTGCGAGTTTCAGGCTATCTTTGTACTCAAGATATAAAAGCCTCATCCGCCATAAATTTTGTACGGAAAAACCTGCCACACTGTTAAACTCTGCGGATAAATCAAGGGCAAGTCTTTCAACTACAGCATTTCCCCATTTATATTCTTTTTGCCTCTCTACAATAGCCCTACCAATATACCAGTATAGATTTATAAGCTCTTTGTTGACCGATCTAATCGCCTGAATTCGCGCCGTAACAATGCGCGATTTGATTTCGTCCAAGAACTTGATATATTCTGTACCAATCGTATTCTTCATGGCACTTTTCTCCTTTCTCGCGTTATTATTAACTTCTTTCTACTGTAATAGACGAGAAAGAAAACATAATCTAACATTTATTTCTCAAAAATCATAGATAGCGCACGTAATGCATTAAAGATAGGTGGTTATAAATATTTCTTTTGTAACCACCTAGTATTAATGAAATTACATACACTGTCTATAGTTCCTTTCTAAGCAAAAAACCCTTTATTTTACTTGCTCCAATGCTATAATATTTATTCATCTTGCCTAAGAACAAGAAGCAGGCAATCCCGTCAAAAACATGAAAATAAGGAGATATAATGGAAAATCAACAGTATGTACAGGAAGATGAAATTGACATAAGAGAATATATCAACGTTATAATTAAAAGAAAAAAACTTATCCTGGCTATATTCTTAGTTTCAGTCTTTACCGCTGCGATAGTTAGCCTAAGGATGCCTAAGGTTTATGAGATTACCTCTATAGTCCAGCTCGGGAGCGTTAACGAGCCCTTAATTAAAAACGAAGAAGCAAAAGCAATAATGCTTAATCAAAACTTACTTCTATCTATAATTAATGAACTAAACCTTAAAATGGGTGTCGAGGGGCTTCAAAAAGCTATTAAGATTAGCGATTTAGCCGGTACTAATTTATTAAAGATTAAAATAACCTATCCTGGAATTGATACGGCCATTAAGATAAACGATGCAATCGTAAATCCGCTTATTACTCAAGGTCAGAGCCTTTATCAAGAACGTTTGGCTATTATTAATGAACGGTTAAAAGAATTAGATCTGGAAATAAAAAGTACTGAAGGTGATATTAGCAGGACGCAAACTTTGATATCCGGGATTCCTGCTGCTAATAATATCTCTCAATCTGATGTTTCTTTGAGGATAATCCTGTTGCAAAATACCCTTCCTAATTATGAAAGCAATCTTACTATGCTTAGAAATCAACGAAACGGGCTGAAGTTTTCGCTAGCCAATGCCAAGGATTTTAAGATTTTTGATCAGCCAATTAAGCCTAAAAATCCAGTAGGGCCTAAAAAGAAGCAAAATGTTCTTATTGCCGGTATGCTTAGTTTGATGTTTGGTGTATTTTTAGCTTTTGTACTGGAATTTCTCCAGAAAAGTAAAAAGTAAAAATGCCCAGCACTAAAAGTATAAATAGGGTTTTAATTTGCCTTGCTTTTGTTCTGGCAGTCGCAACACGCGCTTTTTGTTTTCCGGCCGACGTGGTTAGCCTAAGCAATCAGGAGTATTTTCCGGCAGCGCAAAAGGCAATCTCCGAGGCAAAGAAATCAATCTTTGTAGTGATGTATTTAATCAGCTTCAACAAAGAAGATAAAAACTCAAAAGTCTCCCAATTAATGAACGAACTCGCCAAAGCCAAACTTAGAGACGTGGAGGTCAAGGCTATTCTGGATTATCAAAGAACCGGTTCCAGCCTTGCCGCCGGCGAAGCCAATTTCGAAGCCTTTAATTTCCTGAAAGATAATGGAATTGAAGCGTATTTTGACAGTGTCCAAGCCTACACCCACACTAAAGCTATCGTAATTGACAAAAGGATAGTTATCTCCGGCAGCCACAACTGGTCCGACGCCGCGCTCACCAGGAATAATGAGTTATCTTTTTTAATTAATTCCCCTAAACTCGCTAGCCGGATTTTAGATGAATTTTCGCGCATAAAACTTTCCGCGCAGCTGCAAAAAGAATTCCCGGGGGTTAGTATCCCCTATTGGGCAATGGGGAAAAACGAAATTGTGCCGGAGATGCTCCGCAGGCACAATGAAAGGGGTTTTGATATTTGGCTTTTGCTTTTAAGGGATTTTAACGGCAACACCGCAGGAATGGTAGATACAGATTATGAAGCCTTGGCTTATAGCCTGGGATTGTTAAAGAATATGGACCGGAGGACTTATCGTAAAGAGATAAACCGGCAACTTCGGAATTTAAGCAAACTATATGAAATAATTGAAATTTATACTCAAATTAATTATCCAATTAAGATAAGGCTGTTAAAAAGAGCGGGGAAAGAAAGCTTTAATATTCCCATGGCCTATTGGGATTATGGCTGGGCAGACAGATTGAGTATGCCTGCTAAGGTGTGCCTTTTAATTAATTTAGCAGAGTTGGGGCTTAAACATCAGCCGCCAGAATGGATGGTTGCCCGCCCTCAGGTGAGCGAAAAATATGGGATAGATGCGAGAATACTTTATTCGGGGATGAGGGACTTGAGGGATTTTAATATAATTGATGTTAAGTGCAGCCAGATTGATGCGGGGTATGAGAATAGAATGCCTTCTACAACAGTTTTTCTGGGGCTATATGATATGCGGGAATTTGAACAAAACTTGGCGCGCCTTGAGGAGGACTATGGCAGGGAATTAATAATTAAGAGCAGGGAGTATGCGATTGTGGTTTTTAAAGGTTATGATTTAGGCGTAATTGAGGAGATAGCTAAACGGATTAACATTTATGGCGTGACTAATGTGGATAAGGCTTTTAAGGTAGTTGAGCAGAAAAGCCCGGATAATCCTAAAAGAATATTCGGCTATGTAATCGGGATTTTAGATAAGATGAAAGGCAGCAAATGAAAAAAGCATTAATTACCGGTATAACGGGCCAAGACGGTTCATATTTAGCTGAGTTTCTACTTTCAAGGGGTTATGAGGTTCATGGGATAAGGCGTCGCGCAAGTACTTTTAATACCCATAGAATAGACCACATATATATAGATCCTCATGAGCGTGACGCAAAAATGTTTCTTCATTTTGGTGATTTAAGTGATGCCAGCCAGCTTACACATATAATTTATAACATTCAACCAGATGAAATTTATCATCTGGGTGCACAAAGTCATGTTAAAACGAGTTTTGAAATTCCGGAATATACTGGTGATATAACTGGTCTTGGTACAGTACGTCTTTTAGAAGCCGTACGAAGAAGTGGAATAAAAACGCGTTTTTACCAAGCGTCATCTAGTGAAATGTTTGGGGCTTCGCCTCCACCACAGAATGAAAAAACGCCATTTTATCCGAGAAGCCCTTATGGTGCTGCTAAGGTTTATTCTTATTGGATGGCTGTTAATTATCGTGAAAGTTATAATATGTTTGTTTGCAATGGTATACTTTTTAATCATGAAAGTCCTCGGCGTGGCGAAACGTTTGTTACTCGTAAAATTACAAGAGCTATTGCGCATATTCTTGCCGGGAAACAGGACAAGCTTTACTTAGGTAATTTGAATGCCAAAAGAGATTGGGGTTTTGCTCCTGAGTTTGTTGAATGTCAATGGAGGATTCTGCAACAAGATAAACCCGACGATTATGTAATAGGCACTGGTGAAAGTCATTCAGTTGAGGAATTTGTAATTGAGGCCTTTGGATATTGTGGATTGGATTACAAAAAATATGTTAAAATCGATCCTGTTTATTATCGTCCCACTGAAGTTGATTATCTTTTAGCTGATATCTCTAAGGCTAAAAAGGTTCTTCATTGGTCGCCTAAAGTAGCATTTAAAGAACTTGTTAAAATTATGATGGATTCTGATATGAGGATAGTTGGATTGGAGTCAAAGGGAGAAGGGGATGCGATATTAAGGGAAAAAGGAATTAATTGGACTAAGAATATTATTCAATATCAAGTCCCTTCCAAGGAATAAAAATGAAACCAAAAAATAAGCGGGTATTAGTTACGGGAGCAGGCGGATTTATCGGGAGTCATCTAGCTGAAAAGTTGCTGGCTTCCGGCTATGATGTTAAGGCTTTTGTCCATTATAATTCCAAAAATTCCTGGGGATGGCTGGAGTCTTCTGAGTGCAAAGGGCGCATTGAGATAGTCTCTGGCGATGTCCGGGATGCGGATATCCTTCGGCAGGCAATGGCCAATGTAGAGATAGTTTTTCATCTTGCTGCTTTAATCGGGATTCCGTATTCATATTGTTCTCCTGAAGCATATGTTGAAACTAATATTAAGGGTTCTTTAAATATTTTGCAGGCGGCAAAGGATTTAGGCGTTAAAAAGATTGTGGTCACCTCGACGAGTGAAATTTACGGTACTGCCCAGTCTGTTCCAATCGCCGAAACTCATCCGATTAATCCCCAGTCTCCGTATGCAGCGACTAAATCTGCCTCGGATCTTCTGGCGTTGTCATTTTACCGTTCTTTTAATCTGCCGGTAGCCATTGTCCGGCCGTTTAATACTTACGGCCCAAGGCAGTCTGCGCGGGCCGTTATCCCCACGATTATTACTCAGATACTGAACGGCAAGAAAAAGATAAAGCTCGGGGCAATATCTCCGACCCGCGATTTAACCTATGTGGAGGATACGGTTAACGGATTTATTCGCGCGGGGGAATCTTCCAAATCCGTAGGAGAGATTATTAATCTCGGCAGTAATGCGGAGATTTCAATCGGAGATCTAGCCCGTTTGATTTCCGGGTATCTTAACAAAAATATAAAAATTGAATCTGAAAAAGGCCGGCAAAGGCCGGCAAAAAGCGAGGTTGAGCGCTTAGTGGCGGATAATGCTAAAGCCGAAAGGTTATTGAACTGGAGCCCGGAATATAGCCTAGAGAGGGGCCTGAAGAAGACAATAGAATGGTTCAAGAAAAACAAAGGTATTTATAAACCCGAAATCTATAATGTATAAGATCTATGAAAAATATCCCACTTTCTGTGCCTAATTTGTGTGGCAAAGAATTACAGTACATCAAGAAATGCATAGATGCTAACTGGGTTTCTTCTTCTGGAAAGTTCGTTGTAGATTTTGAAGATGCAATCTGTAAATATACTAAAGTTAAATTTGCTGTAGCTTGCGTAAACGGTACATCCGGCTTGCATATCGCACTCAAGATTTGCGGTGTTGGTGGTGGTGATGAGGTAATTGTCCCCACGCTTACTTTTATTGCGCCGGTTAATGTAATCAAATATGTAGAGGCTGAGCCGGTTTTTATGGATTGCGATAATTATATGAATATTGATTGTGCCAAATTGAGGGAATTTTGCTCTAAAGAATGCCGGATAACAAAGTCTGGGTTGAAAAATAGAAAAACAGGAAGAATCATTAAGGCGGTAATCCCGGTTCATATTTTTGGTAATCCCTGTGACATGGAGGAGGTTATGAAAATTGCCCGGCAATACCGCTTCAAAGTTATTGAAGACGCGACTGAAAGTCTAGGGTCTTATTATACAGACGGAACCTATAAAAATAAATTTACTGGTACGGTTTCTGATATTGGTGTTTATTCATTCAACGGCAATAAGATAATTACTAGTGGCGGCGGGGGAATGATTGTAACTAATAACAGATTTTTAGCGGAAAAAGCAAGATATCTGGTTAATCAGGCTAAAGACGATTCGGTAAAGTATATTCATAACGAAATTGGGTATAATTTTCGTTTGACTAATTTACAGGCAGCCCTGGGTTTGGCGCAGCTTGAAAAATTGGAAATCTTTATTAGGATTAAAAAGCATAACTATGAATTATATAAGAAACTTTTAGCTGGGATTTGTGGAGTTAAAATCTTGGATGTTCCGGCAGGTACGGCACCAAACTACTGGTTTTACTCATTAATTATTAATCAAAATAAATTTGGTTTAGACAGAGATTCCATTATGAAGCATTTGCAATCAAGGGGTATTCAGGTAAGGCCGGTATGGTATTTAAATCATCTTCAGCGGCCATATAGAAAGAATCAAGCATATAAAATTGAAAATGCATCGCAACTTTGGAAGACAATTTTAAATTTACCCTGTAGCACAAATTTGGAAACAAGGCAGGTAAGGTATATAACTTCAGTTATCCAGGATTTAAATAGAGGGAATTGACATTATGGATAAGCTTAAAAAAGTACTTATAGGACCTGAACAATCCATCAAGCTTGTTTTAAAACATATGGACTCAGTGGGAGAAAAGACTGTGTTCGTAGTTGATAAAGAAAATAAGCTCTTAGGCACTGTTACAGACGGTGATATCCGGAGATGGATATTAAAGGGAAAGAGTTTGTCGAATGATATTTCCGATGTAATGAACTGTATGCCGGTGAGCTTATTGAAAAATTTCCAGCAGGAACAGGCAAAAGCGATAATGATCAAGAAGGAGATCACCTGTTTGCCAGTTATCAATAATGAGAAAAGCGTTATTTCCGCTGTTTGGTGGGCGGACCTATTTAAAAATGAACTGAAGAAGTTAGAATCCTTAAAACTGCCTGTAGTAATTATGGCAGGCGGTGAAGGCGTCCGCTTGCACCCTTTTACCAAAATTCTTCCTAAGCCATTGATGCCAATCGGCGATAAGCCGATTATCGAAATAATTATAAACAGGTACTTTGATTACGGTTGTAAAGATTTCTATCTTACCCTGAATTATAAGTCAAATATAATCAAGGCATACTTTAGCGATTTCGAGCATAAATATGAAATTAATTATATCTTGGAAAATAAGCCCTTAGGTACTGCTGGAAGCCTCCATTTTTTAAAGAACAGGATCAAAAGAACATTCTTTGTAAGTAACTGCGATATTCTTATTGAGGCGGATTACGCGGATATCCTGAAATTTCATCGTCAGAAGAAGAATAAGATTACTCTGGTCAGCTCGATGAAGAATTTTACTATTCCCTACGGAGTATGTGAAATTCAAGACGGGGGGATCTTAAAAAATATCCGTGAAAAACCGGAATATGATTTTCTAGTGAATACCGGTATGTATATTCTGGAAGCATCTGTCCTCGCGGATATACCCAAGAATCAATTTTATAATATAACCGATCTTATAAATGATTATCTTGAAAAAGGCGAAAAAATCGGCGTTTATCCTGTTTCTGAAAAATCCTGGCTGGATATGGGGCAGTTAGAAGCCCTTCAGGAAACACTGAAGAAATTCGAAGTTTAGATTAATTCTATGAAACGTAAAATATTACTTATCGGAGCAGGCGGTCATTGTAAAGTAATTCTGGATCTACTTGCGCAGGCTAAAAACTATGGGGCAGCCAGCATAATCGATTTAAAAGAACGCCTAGGATCCAAAGTTCTTGGCACTCCGGTTATTGGAACCGATGCTGATTTGCAGCGTTTTTTCAAATCCGGCATAAAATATTGTTTTATTTCGGTTGGCAGCATAGGGAATCCTTTTTTGCGGATTAAACTTTATAATTCTGCCAAAAGGTTAGGATTTTTATTCCCTAATTTGATCAGTGCTGATGCTAAGGTATCTTCTCAGGTTACCCTAGGAGAAGGAAATTATATTGCTCCGGGAGTAATTATAAATGCCGGAACGCAGATTGGGAATAATTGTATTATTAACACCGGAGTAATTATTGAACATGATTGTAAGATTGGTGATTTTGTTCATCTTTCTCCCGGGTCTATTTTAAGCGGCGGTGTAAACATAGGAAACGGTTCCCATATTGGCACAGGAAGCGTTATAATCCAGAATATTCAAATAGGCGAGAAAACGATTGTAGGCGCCGGAAGTGTAGTTACGAAAAATATCCGTAAAGGGATGATTGCTTACGGTAATCCCTGTAAAGAAAGAAAAACAAATGCCTAAAGTTTTTATTATTGCTGAGGCCGGGGTTAATCATAACGGTTCTCTCCGGATCGCAAAGAAAATGGTGGATACGGCGGTAAATGCAGGCGCAGATGCGATAAAATTCCAGACTTTTGACTCTGAATCGCTGGTTTCTAAAAATGCGCCTAAAGCTATTTATCAGAAGAAATTTACCGGAAACAAGGAAAGCCATCTGGAGATGTTAAAAAAGTTGCAGCTGGATTTAAACGCTCACAAAGAACTGCTAAAATATTGCCGGACAAAAAAAATTGAATTTTTTTCGTCGCCATTTGATTTAGAAAGCATTGATCTTCTCTCGGGTTTGGGGTTAAAAACATTCAAAATACCTTCCGGAGAAATAACCAACCTGCCTTATTTACGTAAAATTGGGTCATTACGGGGAAAAATTATGATGTCTACCGGGATGGCAAATTTAAAAGAAATCAAGGATGCCTTGAATATTTTAATAAAAAGCGGTACCAGTAAGAAAAATATCACAGTGTTGCATTGCAATACAGAATATCCTACGCCTGTAGAGGACGTTAATTTGAAGGCTATGTTGACTATCGGCCATAAATTTGGCGTTAAGACAGGTTATTCTGATCATACTTTAGGTATTGAGGTGGCTCTGGCCGCAGTTTCACTTGGAGCTTCTGTAATTGAGAAACACTTTACTTTAGATAAAAAAATGGCCGGGCCGGATCATCAGGCTAGCCTTGAGTATTCTGAATTAAAACAGATGGTCTTTTTAATCAGAAAAATCGAAAAGGCGCTTGGAGACGGAATCAAGAAGCCTTCTAAATCCGAGATCAAGAATCTGGGTATCGTAAGAAAAAGTATTATGGCGGCAAGAAATATTAGAAAAGGAGAAATTCTCGGCAGGGAGAATATGGTTATCAAGAGGCCGGGATTTGGCCTAAGCCCGATGTTGTGGGATTTGGTTATCGGTAAGAGAGCAAGGCAGGATTTTAAAACAGGTGATCTGATAAAAATATGAAGAAGAAGATTTGGATAGTTACCGGCTCAAGGGCAGAATACGGATTGTTAAAGCCATTAATTAAAAAAATAAAAGAAGATAACAGGTTTATGCTTGAGATAATTGTAACTGGACAGCATTTGTCCGGACGGTATGGTTTTACCTTTGAGGAGATTGAAAAGGACGGTTTTAGGATTAATAAAAAAGTAGATATGCTATTAGAAGGAGATTCTGAACGTTCTATCGCTCAATCTGTAGCTTCGGGCATATCTAAATTTTCCGGGATTTTTTCTAAAGAACGGCCTGATCTTTTAATCGTACTGGGGGATAGATTCGAGATATTTGCAGTTGCCAGCGCCGCGTTTATTTTTAAAGTTCCGATTGCTCATTTAAATGGCGGCGAGTTGACTTCTGGTGCAATGGATGATGTTTTTAGGCACGCGATCACTAAAATGAGCATACTTCATTTTGTTTCTACTACTGAGTATAGAAGAAGGGTGATGCAATTGGGAGAGGATCCGCAAAGGGTGTTTAATGTCGGGGCTATAGGAATAGATAATATAAAGCAGGCGAAATTATTATCGCGTTTCCAGCTGCAAAAAGAACTTGGTTTTAAATTGGGTAAAAAGAATGCTTTGGTAACCTATCATCCTGCAACATTAGAAAGTAATACATGCGCAGTTTCGTTTAACCAACTGCTTTTGGCTTTAGATAATTTTAAGGATGTAAAAATAATTTTTACCAGACCGAATGCCGATATCGGAAGTTTTGAAATTAGAAGAATGATTGATGATTATGTGAGGAGGAATATAGGCAGGGCAAAGGCTTTTGTTTCATTGGGGACATTAAGATACCTCTCGTTAATAAAAAATGTGGATGTGGTAATCGGAAATTCTTCCAGTGGAATAATCGAAGCTCCGTCGTTTGGCAAGCCCACAGTTAATATCGGTGATCGGCAAAAGGGCAGGATAAGGGCAAAAAACGTGATTGACTCCGGGCCGAAAATGAAACAGATTTTAAGTTCTATAAAAAAAGCGCTTTCTCCTGAATTTATTAAACTTTGCAAGTCCGTAAGTAATCCTTACGGTAAAGGAAATACCGCTGAAAAAATTTATAGAGTGATTAAAAAGAACATTAACAGCCTGGCTGGTATCCAGAAGAATTTTTATACGATAGGAGGAAAATGAGTTACAACTCACTTTTTAATCTAAGTAATAAAGTAGCGGTTGTGGTTGGCGGAGCGGGTTTGATTGGTAGTGAAATCGTAAAAGGCTTGAGCGATTTTGGGGCAAAGGTGTATATTGCCGATATTAATAAGCAAGCCGCAGCAAAGATTAAAGCTAGGGGTATTAAGTTTATTTATTTAGATATAGCTTCAGAAGATTCGATTTACCAGGCTTTAAATACAGTCTGCAAAGAAGCTAAAAGAATTGATATTTTGGTCAATTGTGCCTATCCCCGGACCAATGATTGGGGTTTAGAATTGGAAAAAGTCCCTTTTGATTCCTGGAAGGAGAATGTGAATAACCATCTGGGCGGGTATTTTATCTGCTCTAGGGCTGCCGCAGAACTGATGAAGAAAAAAACAGGCGGGGTTATTATAAATTTTGCTTCTATTTACGGGGTAGTGGCACCGGATTTCAGTATATATCAAGGCACTAAAATAACCATGCCTGCAGCTTACTCTGCAATCAAGGGTGGTATCGTTAATTTTACTAAATATTTAGCTACCTATTATGCAAAGTACAACATTCGGGCTAATGTTATATCTCCCGGAGGAGTTTTTAATCAGCAGGATCCTTCATTTGTGAAGAGATATGCCGGTAAAACTCCGCTTAAACGGATGGCAAAACCGCAAGACGTAGTCGGGGCAGTAATCTACCTTTCTTCAGAAGCCGCTTCCTATGTTACTGGCCAGAATATTTTAGTTGATGGCGGATGGAGTGTTTGGTAATGAAAGTATTGCTGGTTGGGTGCGGGTCCATAGGTAAAAGGCATTTAGAAAATTTAAATAAGTTGGCTGAGGTCAGCCATATATTTGTTTATTCTAAAGCTAAACATTGTCTGGATAGCCTAAAGGATAAACGTAAAGTTTCAATGGTAAAGTTTTTGCATACTGTTCAGGTCGATTTAGCAGTGATCGCCAATGAAACTTATCAACACCTGGATACGGCGTTAATTTTAGCAAAAAAAGGGATACATTTATTTATTGAGAAGCCGCTTTCGCATAATTTAAGCGTGGATTTGCAAAGGTTAAAAAGAATTGCCAGGCTAAACAAAATAAAGCTTGGCGTTGGTTATAACTTAAGGTTTTTAGGAGCGCTTAAATTTATTAAAACTAAACTTTCTCAGAATGCTATAGGTGATATATATTTTGTCAAGATTGAAGTGGGGCAGTATTTACCGTTTTGGAGGAGCGAACGAGATTATCGCGTTTCTTACAGCGCGTCAAAAAAACGCGGAGGCGGAGTTTCTTTAGACTTATCGCATGAAATAGATTATATGCGTTATCTTTTTGGTGATCCCCGATCGTGGGAAGTAGTTAAGGCCAAGGTAAGTAATTTAAAAATTGATTCAGATGATATATTTGAAGGAATTTACGTTTATGATAATTTTATTTGTAATGTGCATATGGATTACTTGCAGAAAAATAAAAAAAGAATTATCAGAATTGAAGGTGAAAAGGGTACGATTATCTGCGATTTAATTAACAAAAGAATAATAATTGATATCTTGGGTAAAAAAACTACCGTTTCTGATAATAAGCTTTTTGATTTAGATAAGACATATATGGATGAAATTCTGAGTTTTATAAAATCAGTAAAGTTTGATCGCGAGCCAGTAGTTACTTTTGAAGACGGAGTAAAAGTGCTCGAGCTTATTGAGATTTAAAATGTATAAAAATAAAAGAATAGTCTGTATTATTCCAGCTAGAGGTGGATCGGAAGGCTTGCCGGGTAAAAACATTAAGATGTTTCTTGATAAGCCATTGATTGTTCATACTATCGAGCAGGCAAAAAAATCCAAACTTATTGATAGAGTTATTGTTTCCACGGATGATAAAAAGATTGCAAGTATATCCAAAAAGTATAGCGCCGAGGTTCCATTTATCAGGCCAAAGTTTTTAGCTCAAGATAAAAGCAGTACCATGGATGTTTTGTTGCATGCTATAGAGTGGTTAAAGAAAGATAGCTATCCGTTTGATATCCTGGTTTTGTTGCACGCGACAGCTCCGTTGAGGGCAGTAGAAGATATCAATAATTGTATTAAATTGTTATTTAATAAGAATGTAACCAATGTTTTTTCTGTTACTGAAGCGCACAGGAATCCGTATTTCAATATGGTGGAGGTAGTTCGAGGTAAAGTAAGACTTGTTAAAGGAAGTCGTTTTTCCTCAAGACAGCAAGCACCTAAAGTATATGATATGAATGCGTCGATATACGTTTGGTGGAGAGATGTTTTTAATAATAAAAAAATAATATTCTTAAAAAACAGTTGTGTTTATGTTATGCCGAAAGAGAGATCAGTTGATATTGATGATAATATTGATTTTAAAATGGCGGAAATGCTGATTAAGAATGTCTAAAAATATACGTATTATACCCAGGCTTGATATTAAAGGACCAAACCTTGTTAAGGGTATCCATTTGGAAGGTTTACGTGTTCTTGGTAAACCGGAGGATTTTGCTAGGTTTTATTATGAAAATGGTGCGGATGAACTTATTTACATAGATGTTGTTGCTAGTTTGTATAATCGAAATAGTTTACATGATATAATTAATAAAACCGCTCAAGAAATTTTTATTCCTTTAACGGTGGGGGGTGGGCTTAGAACCATAGAAGATATACGGAGTGTTTTAAGAGCCGGCGCGGATAAAGTTTCTTTGAATACTGCTGCGATAAAAAATCCTAATTTTATTTATGAAGCTTCACGCATTTTTGGATCCTCTACGGTCGTTATTACTATTGAGGTGATTAAACAACCAGATGGAAAGTATTTAGCGTATATCGATAATGGTAGGGAATATACGGGAGTGGAAGTTTTTGCTTGGGCAAAGCGGGTGGAAGAGTTAGGTGCCGGTGAAATATTGTTAACTTCTGTTGATCGTGATGGAACCGGATCCGGATATGATCTAGATCTTATAAAAACTGTATCAGATTCAGTTTCTATTCCTGTTATTGCTTCAGGTGGCCCTGGGAAGTTGGAAGACGTTAAAGATGTTATCGTTAAGGGTGGCGCTGATGCTGTGGCGGTCGCGTCTATGTTGCATTATAATGCTATTAAAGATACAGGACTTAATTTAGATTCATTTACTGAAGGCAATGTTGAATTCCTAAAGAGTGGTAAAGTTTTTACGAAGTTTAAATCAATACCGCTTCCTATGATAAAAAAATACCTTATTGATGAAGGGGTACAATGTCGTTTACATAACGAACGGAATGTTTATGCCTGACTTAAATAGAAATCAGATAGCGATCATCGATTATGGTATGGGTAATTTGTTTAATGTTCAACGCGCTTGTGCCAGCGTAGGATTGCGCAGTGTTATTACTGCGGATAAAGATGTTATTACGCAAGCAGTTGGGATGATTCTTCCTGGCGTAGGGGCGTTTGGAGATGCGATGAATAATTTAACAAAAATGGATTTAGTTGGTGTGATAAAAGACCATATTGAACTAAAGAAGCCTTTTTTTGGAATTTGCTTGGGGATGCAATTGCTTTTGACTGGAAGTGAAGAATTTGGTGGGCATAAGGGTCTTGATGTAGTTAAGGGTAAAGTTGTTAAATTTAATAGCATGGATAAAAAAAACCGAAAGATTAAGGTTCCGCAGGTTGGATGGAATCGGATTTTTTTTAATAAAATTCAGCCTGTGCCCCAGAGAGATTCTGTTTTACAGAATATACCTGACGGTGAGTATATGTATTTTGTACATTCATATTACGCAGTGCTGGAGGATAGTAGTTTTGTCTTTACGAAAACTAACTATGAAAATACAGAATACTGTTCTGCTATTTCAAAAGAATTAGTTTTTGCGACACAGTTTCATCCTGAAAAGAGCGGGTTAAAAGGGCTAAGGGTTTTTGAAAATTGGGCCCAGATTATATCTGCGCATTCGGAGTTAATAAGAAAATGAGCGAAAATATTGAGGTAAAATACGGGTTACCGGAGAAAGTGATCTTCTGTAAAAGATGTGTGATGTCTAATCAAAGGCCGGCTTCAGCTATTGAATTTAAGCATACTATCCAAAGTAAAAAGATCACGTTGAATATTAATGAAGAGGGGATTTGTGATGCTTGTTTGCATGCCGAGGAAAAAACGCGTATTGACTGGAATAAACGCGAAGATGAGTTATTAAAACTTTTGGAAAAATACAGGCGCAACGATGGAGAGTATGATTGTATAGTTCCCGGAAGCGGCGGTAAAGATAGCGCTTATCAGGCGCATATTTTGAAGTATAAATATGGAATGCATCCATTGACGGTAACTTGGCCCCCAATTTTATATACTGATTATGGTTATAAGAACTTCAAGAATTGGCTTAATATCGGTGGTTTTGACAATTTGAGCTTTAATCATAATGGGAAAGTTATGAAGTTATTAACAAAGCTTGGCATAGAGAATTTATTCCATCCTTTTCAAACCTTTATTTTGGGACAAAAAAATTTGGGTCCTAAACTTGCTGCAAAGCTTGGAGTTCCTCTTATTTTTTACGGAGAGAATGAAGCCGAATATGGTAATCCTCTTGCAGATAATGCCAAGTCATTGCGCGATAAATCATATTATATGTTTAAGAATTTAGATGAAATTTATTTAGGAGGAGTCTCTATCGGTGAGTTAATAGAAAAGCACAATGTTTCACTTAATGATTTGATGCCCTTTTTGCCTTGTGCTCCAATCGAACTGGAAAAAACGGCTATTGAGGTACATTATCTTGGGTATTATCTTAAATGGACACCCGAAGAGGTGTATTATTATGCTGTTGAAAATACGGGATTTCAGGCCAGGCCATTCAGAACGCAAGGTACTTATAGCAAATATAATAGTATTGACGATAAGATTGATGATTTGCATTATTATACGACTTATATTAAGTTTGGGATTGGTAGGGCGACTTATGACGCCTCACAAGAAATACGTAATAAACATATTACGCGCGAAGAAGGAGTTGCTCTTGTGAGAAAATTTGATGGTGAGTTTCCGGACAAATACTTTAAAGAAGTTATGGATTATATCGGTATTGACCTGAGTTATTTTATGGAGCTATGCGATAAGTTTAGGTCACCGCATTTATGGAAGAAAGAAAACGGTGAATGGAAGTTAAGATATGCCGTTTGGCATGGTCAGTTTTAAAATGAACGAATTAATCAATTTAGTTATAACTTAACAGGTAAAGAGGGTTCTATTTTAGTGTATCGGCGAACGATTCAAGATAGATTTATTTCTGGATTTAACAGCATTAAATATTCGATAACGGAACCTATCATGTTAAGAATGGCGCGAGAAAGATATGAACATCTTTATTCTAATCCAGCGGAGTATTCTCTGGTCAGCGTCATGATGCCTACCTACAACAGGGGGCAACTGTTAGTAGATAGAACATTGCCTTCGATTTTTGCGCAGACTTATCAGAATTTTGAGGTTGTTATCGTCGGTGATTGTTGTCCTGACAATACACCCGAATTGCTTGCTCAGATTAATGATCCTCGCGTGCGATTTTACAATCTGCCCAAACGCGGGCAATATCCTGAAGATCTTAGTTGTCATTGGTTTGTTGCGGGTACTAAACCAACTAATAAGGCGCTTGGCATGGTTCGAGGAAAGTGGATAGCGTGGTCGGATGACGATGATATATTCGCTCCAGATCACATTGAAATGTTGCTACGGTTTGCACAAAAAGGTGGATACGAGTTTATTGCTGGATTGTATGAAGAGGAGCGAAACGGTAAAAGGGTGATTGCAGGGCATAGATCGGATAAATATCCAGAATATGGTGGACATTCTACATGGTTATATAGATCATACCTTCGATTTTTTAGATATAATGCCAATAGCTGGCGTAAAAGCTGGAATCGTCCCGGTGATATTGATCTGCAATTGCGCATGCGTGCCGCTGGTGTGCGGATGGGAGCTTTGGACCATGTTGTAACGTATGTTTTGCCCCGGTTTGGTTTAAGTACCGTAGGATTTGCTGCTCATGAAATTGAATGCAAGAAACAATAGTTTAATTTTATCTCAAAAGGCCTGTTTTATGACAAATGCAAAGAAAATAGAATCATTTAAAAAACCAATATACGTTACTCGTCCGTTCATGCCTCCGTTTGATGAGTATGTTCGGGGGCTTGAAGAGATTTGGGAGAACAAATGGCTGACGAATGACGGTCCGATACTTCAGCGTTACACGGAAAAGATGAAGAACTTTCTGGATACTAAAAATATTGCCATGTTCAACAACGGCACGCTGGCGTTACAGATTGGCCTGCAGGGTATGGGAATCTCAGGTGAGGTGATTACAACTCCATTTACCTTTGTAGCTACTACCCATGCGCTTTATTGGAATAAAATCAGGCCAGTATTCTGTGATATTGAACCTGATTATTATACTCTTGATCCTGAAAAGGTTGAAGGAGCTATTACTCCCTGGACCACTGCCATTCTAGCGGTGCATGTTTTTGGTTATCCATGTAACCTTGATGCGTTGGCTGATATTGCAAAACGACACAATCTAAAATTGATCTATGATGCTGCCCATGCTTTCGGCGTAAAAATTGATGGTAAATCCATAGCGCAATATGGCGATCTCAGCATGTTTAGTTTTCACGCGACCAAATTGTACCACTCCATGGAAGGAGGCATGTTGACTTTTTCAAATCCATCATTGAAAGCTAAAGTTGATTATTTAAAGAATTTCGGATTTAAAAACGAGATTGAGGTAGTAATGCCGGGTACTAACGCGAAAATGAACGAGATGCAAGCTCTTATGGGATTGATAATGCTAAAATATGTGCCTCAATTAATAGAAAAACGCCGGGCAATCGCTAAGTGTTATGGGGAACAACTTCAATCAGTATCCGGGATTCATCTTCCGCCTCCGCCTAACGTTAAAGTTGATTACAATTATGCCTATTTTCCGATTGAAATAGATAAACAAACGTTTGGGATTAGTCGCGATCAGCTTTACGAAAAACTTAAGGGATATAATATCTTTACTAGACGTTACTTTTATCCATTGATATGTGATTTTGCTTGCTATAAAAATATTCAAGTGATAGATCCATTGGAAACCGCTCGTGGAGTGGCGGAGCGGATTTTGTTGTTGCCTATTTATGATAGCCTTAATCTCTCAGACGTAAATCGTATCTGTGATATCATTATTAAATTGAAAAGATGATATTATAATTGTATTCTTAATTTTAAGAATAATTGATTTAGTGGTGAAAAAATAATATGGAGGAAATATAATATATTAGTTATCTTTTGTGGTTTGGGAAGTAAAGGTGATTTAAAAGGGGGGCGGCGATGGCTTTCTTATCAAGCGAAGAGTTAAAAGCCTTAGGATTCAAGCATCTGGGACAGAATGTGAGGATTTCAGAGAGAGCATCAATATATAATCATAGCAAAATATCTATTGGAGATAATACAAGGATTGATGATTTCTGTATTTTATCTGCCGGATCAGAGGGAATTGATATTGGCAAACATGTCCATATAGCCTGTTTTACTTCTTTAATTGGGAGAGAAAAAATTACTATAGAAGATTTTGTCGGCATAGGTTCAAGAGGTTCTGTTTATTCAAGCGGCGATGACTATTCTGGTAGTTTTATGACAAATCCAACCGTCCCCGAAGAGTATACGAATGTTCGCCATGCTCCGGTTGTCATAAAAAAACACACTGTTATTGGTGCGGGCACAGTTATTTTACCTGGTGTTACAATTGGTATTGGGGCTGCTGTTGGTGCGCTATCTTTAGTAATGAGAAACATTGAAGAGTTTACGGTAAATTTAGGGATCCCGGCGAGAATGATAAAAAATAGAAAAAGAACATTGCTGGAATTGGAAAATAAATTCTTATCCAGAAATCGATCTTTTGAATAAAGACATGATTTTGAAATAACAAAATGGAAAATTGATGATATTGATAAAGATATTAAACTTGATTGGGTTCTGGGAGAGGGAAGTGGAGTATAATGAAAATTAAGATTAGCGCAATTTCATATTATCTGCCGGATAAGGTTGAAGGGGTTGATGCGCTTCAGCGCGATAATCCTGATTGGGATATGTCGAGGATTATAGAGAAAACTGGCATTCATAACCGCTATATTTCTTCTCCAGGGGAAACAGCAGTTGATCTGGGGATTAAAGCTGGAGAAAAGTTACTCGAGGGCACTTTTAGTCGCGAAGAGATTGATTTACTTATTCTGGTAACGCAATCTCCCGACTATGTCTTGCCAACTAGTGCTTGTATTTTGCAAGATCGGCTTGGGCTATCGAAAAGTTGCATGGCATTTGATGTTAATCTGGGGTGTTCTGGTTTTGTTTATTCGCTTAGTATTGCAAGTGGACTAATAGAATCCGGCATTGCTCATAAGGGCTTGATATTGTGCGCAGACACTTATTCGAAATACATTGAAAAAAATGATCGAACATGTCGCCCAGTATTTAGTGACGGAGCGGCCGCTATTTTGGTGGAAGGAAGTGATACAGATTGCATTGGTCCATTTGAGTTTGGAACCGATGGTTCTGGTTATGATCGATTAATTGTGAGGCGTAGTGGTGCTAGAGACGCTGACCAGAGGCCTAATTCTCAACAGGGCCCTCTTGAGATGCATGGTAGTGACATTTTTCTTTTCACAATGCGCGTCATTCCCTTGTGTATCAACAAACTTCTTAATCGAGCTGGCCTCGCTATTGAAAATATCGACTTATTTGTTTTCCATCAGGCCAGTAAATTTGTTATAGATAGCCTTATACAAAAGATGTTTTTAGATAAAGAAAAGATTTTTATTAATTATGATTCTATTGGGAACACCGTCTCTGCATCTATTCCTATTGCTCTTAAGGATGCAGCATTGAAAGGGCGACTGAAAGAGGGGGACACTGTTATGCTTGTCGGTTTTGGAGTAGGTTTATCTTGGGGGGCAACGCTCGTGCGTTGGTCAGTAGTATTATGATTATATTAACTGGTGCGTCAGGTGGGATTGGCCGTGTTATATTACCTTTGTTGACAAAATTGGATAATGTCGTTGCAATCTATCACACAAAGCTTCCTGATATTAGTGGGATGAATGGCATCACGCTGCGTCAGATGGATTTGACATCGGAGCGAGAGGTAGAGGATTTCACTGCAACCATGAAAGGGCATCTCAAAAGAATTACGCTCATTCATGGTGCTGCTCTTAGTCGGGATGGACTTGCTGCAAAGTTCAGGACGGCGGATTGGGATCAAGTTATTGACGTAAATTTACGTGGCAATTTTTTACTTACCCGTGCAATGTTGATACCGATGATCGAGGAGAAATGGGGAAGAGTAATCCATGTCTCGTCCGTTGCCGGCATGCGGGGGGTGCCGGGCACACTTGCATACTCGACTGCTAAGACTGGCCTTTTGGGAATGTCGCGCGTTATCGGAAATGAATATGCACGGTTTGGCGTTACTTCGAACGTGCTAGTTCTAGGTTATTTCAACACAGGGATGATTGAAACGCTAAGTGAAAAAGTAAGTAAAAAAATTATAGAATCAATTCCATCGGGGCGGTTGGGGGATCCAGTTAATATCGTTAATGCCGTAGAATTTCTTATGAAATCAGAATATGTTAACGGTAGCGCAATACACATTGATGGCGGTATTTAATTTACGTTTCATTGAATTAACCTTAGGATTATTAATAGAGTTATGACAATAGAACAGCACACAGAAATTAAATTCTCACTTAGCCCTGATAAAGAGATAGGTTTGGTGTCTTCGCCGGGCGTATTCATACCGAATGCAACAACAAATTTGTTGATTCAAGCAGTTAGGAATACAATTTCTGAACCAACTAATTTGCTTGATTTAGGTTGCGGGACGGGGGTTGTTGGGCTTGCACTTCACTTTCAAGGTTTAATAAAATTGCCGCTTTATGCTTCGGATTTGAGTAAATCAGCAGTGTTTTGCAGTCGTAAGAACTTTGAACGTTATGGGTGTCCAGCTGAAGTTCGTGGCGGGTCATTGTTCGAGCCGTGGCTAGATGAGGAATTTGACGTTATCGTCGATGATATATCTGGAATTGCTCAGGATGTCGCTGTTGTTTCGCCCTGGTTTCAAGGTGTTCCTTGCGATACAGGCAAGGATGGGACTGACCTCGTTGTGGATATTTTACGTAGCGCTCCGCAGCATCTTAAAGATGGGGGTTGTTTGTTTTTTCCAGTGTTGTCACTGTCAAACGTTGACCTGCTTTTGCAAGTAGCTAAGGAAAATTTTAGTACGCTTGATAGGGTGGGGCGTCAGGATTGGCCGCTACCCGCAGAATTAAAGCTGCACATGCCTTTATTGCGAAAACTAAATGCAGAGGGATCTATTAAGCTAGAAGAGAGGTTTGGTATGGTTTTGTGTTACACCGAAATATATTGCGGCACAAATTCTTAATTTGTTTAATTGAATACGGAGATTATATTCATGTCGAAGATTCTGCAATCTGACGTTATCGTAGTTATAGAAAAAGCACTTGAAATGAAGTCCGGATTGCTTATGGAAAGCACTCATGCTAAAGAGGTTAATAATTGGGATTCACTCGGGCAGTTGAGTATTCTTGTCGCCCTGGATAAGCTTTTCGACGGGAAGATTGCGAATATCACCGATATGGCAGAGGCTGATTCCATGCCTAAGATTCTTAATATTCTTAGGCAGCATTCATTGCTTTGAATAGGGGCTAGGTTTTTTAGCAGCTTGCAACCTCAAGAGTTGTACTCTAACTTAAAAAACCTGTTTTGTTAATAGGGAACAGTATAACCAAACACTATTTGATGGTCGGGCCGTGAAAAGTAGCTCGCAGAAAAATAGAGGAGACTAAAAATGGATTTAGTACAAATGAAAAAAAAGAAAGTGTTGTTGTTTAAAATCCCAAATGTAAAATTTCCTCATGAAAAAGAAAAAAAAATAGATTTGAGGGTTGTGCACGCTTGGACTAGGCCTCTTATATCGACTGCCTTAGGAATGTTGGGTGCTTTTTTACAGGAATACGCAGGAGATTATTTCGATGTGGAACTGGTAGATATATCGATTGACCAGGCGTTGGATTCCAAGCAAGGAACGGTAGAGCCGCGAGCTTTGAGAGAGAGAATGGAATTATTTTTTCGTAATGGGGAGTACGATGTCATTGGGCTGAGCACGATGTTTCTTCAAAACGATGAATGGACGCATTTAGCCGCGAAACTTTCAAAAGAATATCACCCTTCGGCGCCGATTATTCTTGGTGGAGGGTATGCCACGATTAAAACAGAAGCTGCGTTGATAAATACAAAAGCTGATTATGCTGTGATTGGTGAAGGTGAGGATACTCTTCTTTATATCCTTAATAAGATGTTCGGAATCCAAAACCCAAGGTTTGATTTGCTATTTCCAGATCCAACCGGTTATGCATTTTGGGAAAATAGTAGGGTGATCATTAAATCCAAGACAACCTTTATTAATAACCTCGATCTTCTTCCCTGGCCCGCATGGGATCTGCTGAATGGGGAAAAATATTTTTCCAAAGTTAATAGCGATGCAAGCTACAGCTATTATCCCTTAGCGATAACTAGAGGATGTCCATATAAATGCATGTTTTGCTCAGCTTCACAAATTTGGGGCCGAAAAACGCGGAGTCGAAGTCCAGAAAAAGTTTTAGAGGAGATCCATTATTTTTATAAGAAATACAATTTTAAACGTCTAATATTTACAGACGATGATGTAAACGTCAACACAAATTTATTTCACTCTGTGCTTCGGGGTTTGATCGCGCGGAATTACGGTATTGGTCTTGAAACTTTTTATGTAGCAATCAATCCTTTGCGTAAAGAGACAATTCAACTCATGGCTGAAGCCGGTATGAAAAATATCTGTATGCCTGTTGAAACAGGTTCGCCGCGTATGCAAAAAGTAATAAAGAAATTCATCGATCTGAACAAAGCCGAGCAAGCTTTCCAGTGGGCTAAAGAATACGGTTTTCATACTGAAACTCCTTTTATATTTGGATTTCCGCAAGAGACTGAGGAAGACCGTCAAATGTCAATAGACTTCTCTAGGAAGATTCATGCCCATAGCACAATTTATTTAACCGCTACACCTTGGGAAGGTACAGAACTATACGATTACGCCGCCGCGAATAACTATTTACCCGATGAATTAAGCAACCAAAGAGGGTCTCGGGATTTGGGTAATTTTGTTAATGTTGATTTCGACTATGCGGAGTTGAAACAAATTCTGTATGACGAGAATATACGTATGAATTTTTTGACAAAAATCTATCTTAATGAACCGGAAAATTATTGTCGTTTGCTAAAATTATGGAAGAGCTTTGAAATTGATTTACCCGATCATGCGATTCTCTACTTATGTCTTGGGTTTCTGTCTAAGAAAATGGATCAAATAGAAGAGATGGAACGTTATTATAAACGCGCTTATGAACTGTTTAAGAAAGATGATGTAAATGAAACATACGGGAGATACCTTCAGTGGCAAGAGCAACCGATTCTTGACTACCTTTCTTTCATTGCAACTACAACGAAGGTTGCTGGAATGAATCCCACTACTGATGGTGCATAATATGTTTAACGATACGGTTGTTATAGCATCGTTAAAGAATGGGGTGAGGATGGAACTCCTATTATGGAGTATTGACTTATGTTGACCAGCCAAAGTCTTAGGTTGTTGGGTGAAGAGGGTGATCGTAGGCTTGAATCGAGAGTGAAGGAATTAGGGGCCAGCACGAAGAGACTGGTAATTTATGGTACCGGTGAGGCGGGATTAACTATCCAGGGGATACTTAAAGATAATGGCGTAGAAGTTTATTGTTTTACTGATAGTGATCCATCGAAGTGGAATGGCAGAATTAACGGTATTTCTGTTGTTTCTCCAGAATCCTTAAAAGACATCAAAAATGTTTTTGTTCTTATTGCTTCCTGCGATTCGATGGCGATTATTGAGCGGATTAGTAATGTTGGAATAAGTGACTATGATTGGGATTTATACCTTTCGATGTTAGTTTTGCCGATGAGAGAAGTTTATCTGAAAAACATAGACAAGATAAAAAATGTGGGAAAGGTTCTTGGAGATAATTTATCTAGAAGGGTTTTGTTTGCTTTAGTT
>Ga0247842_10000816_pt1 | contig 59154 bp, 51 predicted proteins | sample LaCruzMarch2015__3_FD_192411 | JGI IMG/M metagenome (GOLD analysis project Ga0247842, IMG submission 192411) | Freshwater microbial communities from meromictic Lake La Cruz, Castile-La Mancha, Spain - LaCruzMarch2015_19m | ecosystem: Environmental > Aquatic > Freshwater > Lake | place: Spain... | reverse complement strand
CGGACAGATAAATTTTAAAGCCCCGGGTTTTGCCATGCGGGTGATGGGAATTGGGTATCATGGTTCACTCGACCCGAACGGAGCTTTTTTTATTTCGGACAACCGTGGCAAGGATTGGCAGGGCCCTTACCGGTTCAACGGTCTGATGGAAGACCCTAATCTTTCGGGAATGATTTGTACTTCACGAACCGGATATCTGGTGACCGGACCAACCTCGTGTTTGGTGTTTATGTCAGCCAGGCCAAGGCAAAATGGTTCAGGGAAAGACAAAACCTACGTTGCCGAAACTACAGATGGTGGCCAATCATTCCGGTTTGTAACATGGATTGTGCCACTCCGTGACCCATACCGTGCAGTAATGCCAGCGGTATCCCGTCTGAAAGACGGTTCGATAGCTGTTGCTTTACGTCGCCGCATCCCCGATAAAGATACTATTTGCTGGGTGGATGCTTATGGTTCTGCTGATAATGGTAAATCCTGGAGTTTTCTGAGCCGTGTAGGTGAAACGGGCGAAGGGAACGGAAATCCTCCGGCATTGGTGGCGCTCAAAGACGGCAGGATAGCCTGTGCCTACGGTGACCGGACAAGAGTAAAACTTTTTGTGCGGATTAGTTCAGATGGCGGTAAAAACTGGGGCGACGAAAATGTTATATGTGACGATTTTCAACAGGACAAATTCAACGATAAGGATTTTGGATATCCCCGACTGGCAGTAAACCATAAAAATAACATTGTAGCCATGTATTACTGGGCAACAAAAGAAAACCCGCAGCAGCATATTGCTGCAACAATCCGGAAACCATAAAAAATGAAGCAGATATCATTTATACAGCCCAAAAAGGTAATATTTGGAGAGGACTCCCTCTTGCAATTACCGGTTGAGCTAAAAAAAAATGAAATAAAAAACCTTCTGTGTATTGTTGCATCCCCTGTCCGTGAAAAAATATCGGGTTTACTCCCTGAATTGGAAGCAAGGGACATTTCTGTCTTACTGATTGATCCAATTCAGAAAGAACCTTCGATCAGGGATGTCGGATCTATCCTTTCCCTGTTGAAGAATCAGACAATTGATGCCGTGGCAGGCATAGGCGGCGGAAGCGTAATGGATGTTGCAAAAGTTATTGCTGCAAAAATAAACAACTGGCAAAGCATTCCGGAAATGCTCGGTATCGGGAACCTGAATGGGAGAACAACATTCCTCGCCTGCATTCCGACAACTTCAGGAACGGGTAGCGAATCGTCTCCCAATGCCATTTTGCTCGACGAGGAAGACAATATGAAAAAAGGAATCATCAGCCCATTTCTGGTGCCTGATCTAGTGATTGTTGACCCTGTTCTTAGCTTGGGGCTTCCACCAGCAGTAACCGCTGAAACTGGGATCGATGCCCTTTGTCACTGCATCGAGGCGTATACTAACAAGTTTGCCCATCCGCTTATCGATTTAATTGCCCTGGAAGGTGTTCGGCTGATATCGGGCAACCTGCTGAAAGCATTTAACGATGGCTTCGATTTAGAAGCGCGCGGAAATCTTTCGATTGGGAGTTATTACGGGGGGCTATGTCTGGGACCGGTAAACACATCGGCCGTTCATGCTTTGTCATATCCTTTGGGAGGTGAATTTCATATCCCTCACGGTTTGGCCAATGCCATTCTTCTGCCTGTAGTTTTCGAATTCAACGCAGTGGCCGACCCAAAAAAACACGCAGACATAGCTACTGCAATCGGAGTGGATAGCTCGTTGCCTGCTGCCATAATGATTAAAGCCGCTATCGAAAAAATCAGGGAACTGCTGGTAACATGCGGAATTCCAACAAAACTTTCAGAGTTAGGGATTGATAAGACAATGGTTGATATGATGGCAGCAAAGGCTATGGGAATACAGCGTCTGCTTAAAAACAATCCCAGGGAGTTAACCATTGACGACGCTAAAGCAATCTATCTGAAATTATACTAATTATCACAAAAAGACTTTTAATGAAAAAAAAATACAATGGAGTGATTGTCCCGATGGTAACCCCTGTGACCAGAGATAGAAAATTGGATGAAGATTCTATAGTCAAAATCTGTGATTACCTTTCAAAGAGTGGTGTATCTATCCTGGTACTTGGAACTACAGGCGAGTCGACTTCAGTTTCTGTAGAAGAGAGCAAAAGGCTAATAAAACTGGCTTCAGAAACTGTTGCCGGCAGGGTAAATTTATATGCAGGTATCAGCGGCAACTGCCTGGAGGAAAACATCAGGAATGCCAAAGCATATATCCAATCGGGTGCCGATGTCATCGTGTCGATTCTGCCATATTACTATCCCTTAACGCCCGAACAGATGGTTTTGTATTTTAAAACCTTAGCTGAACGAATCAATTTTCCGATGATGGTTTATAATATTCCATCCACAACAAAAATGTCGATTCCTGTTGAGGTAGTGGATGAATTGAGTAAAGTGAAGCATATCTGCGGTTTCAAGGATTCGGAAAGGGATGAAGCCCGCATGGAGCAGTGTGTAAAACTTTTCAAAGACAGGGAAAATTTTTCTTATTTTCTGGGTTATGCTGCTATTTCCGCGAAAGCTCTAAAACTTGGAGCCGACGGACTCGTACCCAGTACCGGCAACTTTGTGCCCGGGATGTTTCACTCCATGTGCGAATATGCTGAGGCTCTGAACTGGCAAAAGGTTGAACAACTTCAAACGGAAACCGACGTGATAGCAAAAATATATCAATCAGGCAGAACATTGGGAAATTCGCTACAGGCATTGAAAGTAATGATGAGTGTACAGGGGTTGTGTCAACCTTTTGCGCTTCCACCGCTAACAGACCTGGATACTGTGGAGCAGGAAAAGATAGTGAAAGAAACTGAAGTAATTATAGATAAATATCAAATACAATGCTGAAACCAGTCATTGGCATTTCAATGGGCGATCCAGCGGGAATAGGGCCTGAGATCATTGTAAAAGCGCTTTTAAAAAGATCTGTTTACACTCAAAGCAAACCTATTGTAGTTGGTGATGCACATGTGATAAAGCAGGCTGTTGACTTTTTGAACGTAACTCTGAAAGTCAATGCTATATCCAATATTAGCGATGCAAGGAACAAATATGGCACTATCGATGTGTTTGACCTGGCCAATTTCAGGCAAGAAGTAGAATACGGAAAGGTATCTTCCGAAGCAGGGAAAGCTGCCTTCGAATCAATTGTTTGTCTGATTGAACTGGCCATGAAAGGCGAAGTGGCTGCAACAGTTACTGCACCTATCAACAAGGAAGCCATCAACATGGCAGGCTTTCATTTCTCCGGACATACCGAGATCTACGCCCACTATACTGACACTAAAAAGTACGCGATGTTGTTGGTTCATAATAATCTGCGTGTTATTCATGTATCCACACATGTTTCGTTGCGGGAAGCTTGCGATCGTGCCAAGAAAGAAAGGATTATTGAAGTGTCTAAACTTTTGTACGATGCCTGCAGGGGTTTTGGCATAGCCGAACCCAAAATAGCTGTGGCGGGTCTAAATCCTCATTCTGGCGATAATGGACTTTTTGGCTGGGAAGAAGAAAAGGAGATAATCCCGGCAATTAAGGAATTGCAAAGTGAAGGATTAAACGTTACAGGTCCCGTTCCTCCCGATACACTCTTTTCTAAAGCCATTGGCGGGTTGTATGACGGTTGTGTGGCCATGTATCATGACCAGGGACATATCCCTTTCAAAGTGTTCGGTTTCAACTGGAATAAATCAAAAAAAATGTTGGATGTTGAAGGAGTTAATATTACGCTGGGGCTTCCCATCATAAGGGTGTCTGTTGATCATGGTACCGCATTTGAAATTGCAGGGAAAGGCATTGCCAGCGAAAAAGCTATGCTAACTTCTCTGGACTATGCCATTAAAATGACTAAATCAAAAAAATGATTGCGGTAATTGCCGACGATATAACAGGAGGGGCCGAAATTGCCGGAATAGGCCTGAGATATGGGCTCTCGGTCGAACTTTCGACCCGATCAGATATTCCGATCCCAGATGTTGATCTTTGGGTAATTTCCACTGATTCCCGATCAATGAACAGGGATGAGGCATCAAGTGTTACTGCCCAAACAGTCAGAAACCTAAAAAAAGTGGGGATCGATCACATTTTCAAAAAGACCGATTCTGTCCTTCGAGGGCATGTTGTGGCTGAATTGGCAGCACAATTAAAGGAAGAAGGTAAGAAGAAGGTTGTTTTGTGCCCTGCAAATCCGCAGTCGGGAAGGAAAATTATAAACGGTATTTATTTTATTGATGGTATTCCTATTCATGAAACCGGGTTTTCAAATGATCCTGATTTCCCGGTTAACACCTCCAATGTAAGGGAAATTATCGGGACTGATTTTTTTAAAGAATCGGGTATTATGATAGTGGATGCCGGATCAGAAGATGATTTAAATCGTGCTGCCAGGTTAAAGGACCACGAAACTATCCTTGCGGGATCGGCAGCTTTTTTTACGGCATACCTGGAAAGCCTGAAACTTATTCCATTAACAAAAGGGACTTCCGTTCCCGACCTGAAAAATGCCTTATTTGTCCGGGGAAGTGCCTACAATAAAAGCAGGGACGAGGTGGATAAGGCTGCTGCAAATGGTTCAAAGGTAGTTTACCTTTCCCCACTTATTATCGGTAAACCAGATTACAAGAAAAGACTAAAGGAGTATTCCTCCGAATTGAGTACTTCATTGAACAGGCATGAAAAAACTGTACTTGCCATAGGTAATCCAGTTTTACAAGGGGAAGCTGCAGGTAGAATTAAAGATATGGTGGCAGAAGTTGTCTCACAGGTCATTCATGTTACCAAAATCGATGAATTGGTAATAGAAGGAGGGGCAACCGCATCTGCAATTTTCAAAAAAATGAATTTTACCCGGTTTATTCCAACTTATGAGTTCGCTGCGGGCGTGGTTAAAATGAAAGTGAATTCGTTGAACGAAATGTATGTGACAATTAAACCTGGGAGCTATCAATTCCCTGAACAAGTCTGGATTATTTAGAATAACGAATAAAAAAAATAACGAACAATGGGAAATATTGGCTGGATTGACTATTCAATTATTGTTTTATCGGTGGCGATTGCCATTTACATTGGGATGTATTTCTCCCGAAGACAGAAAACCTCTGACAAATTCTTTACCGGAGGCAGGAACATCCCTCCATGGGCAATCGGCATTTCTATTATGGCAACCCTCATCAGCAGTATTACTTTTCTGGCATATCCTGCTGCTGCATACAAATCAAACTGGATATTGCTGGTTCAGGGACTGATGGTACCTATAGTACTTGTCGGACTGATCAGGTTTATCGTACCCCTGTTCCGGAGGTCAATAGGAATAAGCACATATGAGTATTTTGAAAAACGTTTTGGAGTGGTTGCCCGCATATATAGCTCCATGGCGTTCATGCTGATGCATTTCTCAAAACTGGGCACTGTCATTTATTTACTCGGCATGGCATTGGGCACCATGCTGGGTGTTGAAATCCTGACCACAATCTGGATTTTAACAATTGCCATTATTGTAATTACCTTCTTTGGCGGCCTTGAAGGTGTGATTTGGATGGATGTTTTCCAGGGAATCTGGCTGATGCTGGGAGGTTTAATTTGTATCGGAATCATTCTTTTTGTCCCTTCGGGAGGACCAACAGAGGTTTTCAGGGTAATGAACGAAGCGGACAAAATCAGTTTTGGTCCTTACAATATTGATTTCACTAAACTTACTTTTATTGTAATGGCTATCAACGGGGTATTTTACGCCCTTCAGAAATATGGCACCGATCAAACCATTGTACAACGTTACCTGGCAGCCAAAACAGAAAAAGGTGCTATTAAGGCATCTTTAATTGGTGTGCTATTGACTGTCCCTTTATGGGCAATGTTCATGTTTATAGGTTCAGCTTTATTTGCATTTTATAAACTTTCTCCCGGTTTACTGCCGGAGGATATTCTCAGCGAAGGTGTATTTCCCCATTTTATTACCACACAACTTCCGGTGGGCATTAAAGGTTTTATCATTGCAGCGCTAATAGCGGCAGCCATTTCCACCATAGCCTCAGATATTAACTGTCTTGCAGCAATTGGTGTGGAAGATTATTATTCCCGTTTCAAAGGAAATTTAAGCGACAGGAAAAAGCTGGTGATGGCACGGATTATTATCGTGGTTTCCGGGATGCTTGCAGCGTTAATAGCCACAATATATGTCCAATGGGGGGGAGAAGGAGTACTTGGGGTTGTATTTGATTTGTATGCTATTTTCTCTGCTGGTATTGTCGGGATGTTCTTGCTTGGGTTTCTTGTTCCCAGGGCAACTTCAAAAGGTTTGTATATTGGGATGATAGCCTGTATCCTTTTCACCGCCTGGGCTATCCTGACCACTACCAGCCTTGATTCGGATGGAACAAAACAACTGCTGTTGGATCTTGGTGCATTTAATTTTCCACATCATACATATATGCTGGGTGTTTACAGTCATTTCATTCTATTCTTTGTGGGTTGGGGTGCCAGCTACCTGTTTAAATCCCAGCCAGTTGATAAGAAGTTGTTGCTTTATAGCTTTAGAAATAAAAATATTGAATAATGGGAAATAAAGGTAGAATCGCCGGGTTCAGTGAATCATGAGGCCGATTATGAAACGGCGTACGTTCGTGAAGCTTGCAGCCACAGGCGGGACGCTGGCCTGGGTCGGTGTCGGTTGTATGGGAACCCGTTTGGGATACACAGACAATGACCGCACGGAATCCAACATGCCGCCTGTCTATGCCTATCGGGCTGCAAATCTTGAGACGCTGCGCTGTGGCTTCGCCACTCCGCCGCGAGAGGTTGGTCCTTGGGTTTATTGGTTCTGGTGGAATAACGTCGTGTCCCACGAGGAGATAGCGCTCGAACTCGATGAGATGGCGGCTGCCGGCATTGCCGGCGTGGAACTCCGCATTGCCACCTTCCACGGCTGGGGCGGGCCACCCCTCCAATGGATGGACCCCGCCAGTCTCGAGCGACTCGGCCATCGCCAGATCAGGTATCTCTCGGATGAATGGCTCGATACGATCGAGTTCACCTGCATCAAGGCCCGGCAACTCGGTCTGCGGCTTGCCATCAACCTTGGCATGGGTTGGCCTCCTGGCGGTTCGTGGATCACAGACCAGCACCGCTCCAAGCTCCTGTCGTTGACCGCGCACGAGGTGGAAGCCGGTGCCAACTTCGAGGCCAGCGTCGCTGCCGAAGACATGGCGTTCGCCTGGAAACTGGAAGATCAGCCGAAAACAGTTGACAGTAATTCCTTTCAAGACCTCGCGCCGCATCTGCAACGTCAGCGCGACCGTATGGTGTTGCGTTGGAAAGTCCCGGAAGGCCGGTGGCTGATCGGTCTATTTTCTGTCAAGCCAGGCGGCCTCTGCGACAAGGGCGATGGCCCTGAAGTGGATCCGGGGTCGCGCGAGGCCATCCTCTTTCACCTTAACTACATGTTCAGCAGACTGGACCCAAAACTGCGCCGGTTCTATGGCTCAACACTCGTAGACGTGGCCAGCGATAGTTGGGAATACGAACGTGGGGAACGTTACTGGAGCCCGGTCATTATAGAAGCGTTCTCCCGGCAGGTCGGATATGACCTGCGCGGGAGGATGCACGCGTTGCTCGGTTACGGGCCGGACGCCGCGCAGTTGCTCCGCGACATGCAGTTAGTGGAACAGCACCTGATCCATAGTAATTTTTTTGTCACAGTGACAGGCTTTCTTAACGAACGAGGCCTGAGATATCGATCGCAGGCTTATGGCCGGGGTTTGGCGCGCGATCTTCTGTACGCCTACACTCTCTGCGACACGCCGGAGGTCGAATCGGGAATTGTGCTCCCTGAAGCTTGTTGGGCTGCGCGGACGACGGGCAAGCCCATAGTGAGTGCCGAGGCCTTCACTTTCTTCAAAGGGGCCACACCCGCGGCACTGCAACTTGCTGCCAACCACGATTATTATAGTGAAGGGGTTAACCGTATTCAAATGCATAGTTTCAGTTACTCGCCGCCCGGGCTGCCACTGCCCGGCTGGCAAATGTATGCGAATATCCACCTCAATCGCAATGTGCCCTGGTGGCCTTTCATCCAGCCACTTAATACCTGGATGGCCCGCCAGCAGTGGGTACTTCAGGCAGGTTCGCCTGTGGCGGACGTGCTGGTCTATCCGGTGAAATCCAACCCTGAAAACGGCCCATTCTTCCGTCTGGGTGCATCCCAGCCTATCTCGGCCGGTAACGCAGTGGATAGCGCTAACGAACTGACACTCCCTTCCGTTCTGCGGGCCTGCATCGCAGGGCAATACTCGGTCAATAACCTCTGCCTTTTGGACGAGGTCAAGACACCCGATGAAGCTCGCCTCGTCCTTCAGGTCCTCGACATGGGAGGTCGCCTTCTGGCGTGCAAGTCCATGCCTTCTGAATGGCCTGCCCTGCAGGAGGCTGGTGCCGAGCCCCTCCGCCAACGCTGCGCGCAAGCACAGAGCGAGGGTCGTATCGTGGACGTATGCGCAAAAGGTTGGAATAGCGCCATCGAGCAAGTCCGCTCAGTGCAGTGGACTCCGGCCTCAGCAAACCTGGTCTTCCAACACCGCCGTGTCCTAGGCGGTGATATCTACTTTGTTGTAAACAAGGGAGGCGAATTCGTCGGACAGGTTTCTTTTCCTCATGCGGGCCAAAGACCGGAATCGTGGAACCCTGATACTGGCCAGATGCTCCCTTTCGCCCGTTATACCGAGCAGACTGGCCGTACCAACATTCCGGTTGCCATCGCCCCATCCGAATCGGCTTGCTTCGTCTTCACCGGAGATCTGGCGATTGTTCACGTCACGAACATAGAGCCAGAGAGCCCTGACCAAGGCGTTTTTCGCTTCGACAGCGACGGCAATCTCCGCGCGCGATTCACCCTCGCCGGCGAGCACCGCATCACACTTTCCGACGGAACCACCTGCGTCATCACGAACACCCCTGGATCGAGGGTGTCGCTGTCAGGGCCGTGGCAGTTGAGCGTGAACGCCGATCAGGCCGTGAGTCCGCAGACGCCGCTGACGCTCAAACTCGAGCGGCTGGTTTCCTGGCGTGAAATTCCGGAACTCAAGAAATACGCCGGTACGGCAACCTATTCGACCGGGTTCCAGTTACCGCCAGACCTGGTTCGCGGCGATGTCGCTTTGTTCCTCAACCTCGGGAGAGTTCATGAACTGGGACGCGTAACGATCAACGGTCAGCCAGCGGGCACAGTATGGGCACAGCCATTCTGTTTAAATGTCACTTCCCTGGTGAAATCCGGTCGCAACGAAATGAACATTGAGGTGCCCAACCAGCTAGATAACTACCTGGACGACCTGCCGCGTCCAACAGGATTGCTGGGGCCGGTGGAGTTGAGCGCAGAGCAAGAATTCATTATTGCCACGGTGCATAAGTGATGACACCAGCGACCGTATCTTTGTAATATAACATTTCCATTTTGATAAAAAAATTATTATGTTTTCAAGATTACTTAAAAACGTATTTTTGTTACTAACAATTATTTCCTTGATTAATTGTAGTGGCAATAAGAATAAATGGACGTTAACAACCGATGACACAAAACTTACTATTGGTATCAACGACAGCAGTGAGCTTTATGTCTCTGAGTTAGCCAACCCAAAAACTGGCTGGAACTGGACAGAAAAGCCTTCGGTATTTCCCTTTGTCAATAAAATTGAAATAAAAAACAAGGTTTACAATCTAAATTGGGTATTTCAAAATGCAGTTACCGATTTGAGTGAAGGGAAAAAAGTTACATTGAATTTTATAACAGAAAAGCCTGCTTTGACCCTGCAATCGGTATGGCAGGCCAGGCCCGGCAATGGACCTGTTCATCATAGCATGTTTATCACCAATAAAAACAACGACACCATTGTTATTTACCAGCAATCTTCATTTAATCTTAACCTGTCTAATGCTGAAATAGGAAGTAAATCAATAAATCTCTGGTATTTCAGCGACAATGCCAATAAGCCGGATACCATCGGAACGTATAAATTACCTGTTACCACTGACTTTATCAGGACTATAAAAAGCACCTCTCCGTCAGGTTGTTGGAACGGAGGCCAGGATTTTGTTCCTTATGCTGTACTTGACGTTAACGGCAAATATGGAATTTACATTGGCATGGAATGGAGCAATATTATTACAGAAGTGGCAGGTGCAGGCAAAGAAAAGCTCACAGGTATTCAGCTCCAAAGCGGTTTTTTTGCCGATTTCAAAACCAATGTTTTTCCAGGCGAAACTTTTGAAGTTCCCCCGGGCTTTGTTGGCGCTTACAGCGGAGATATTGATGATGCAGGGAATTCACTGAGAAAGTATCTTTTTAATTATAATATTCCGGAAGTTTTAAGGGCTGATACAACCTATCCCAAAGTAGCCTGGAACATGATTCATATTACTGCAAAAAAATGGTGCAAATGGTTTCCTGAAGAAAAGAAATATTATCCTGCCTTAAAGCAATTATCATTATTGGGATTTGAAGATGCGGCAATTGAAATAAACTGGTGGGACCAGAAATCACCGCGAAATGCCGAGACTGTTGACTGGTCGCGTGGGATGCGAGCAGCAAGCGACTCAGCCCACAAAGCAGGACTGAATTTAACACTTTACTGGAATCAGAATAATAATTTAAATCAACAGGAAGGAATTGCAAATCAAATTGATGATGCAGTTTTTTTATACAGGAATTATGACATTGATGTTTATCGAACGGATGAAACAGCTGGTCCTTTGATAAACGGAAGGAATGGCGGAAAAAACAGGGCGCAGTTTAAATCCGATTCATCCTATTGGGCAACCAAAGGGTTTTATAAGGTTTTGGATTCGCTTCAAACAATAATTCCCAATTTTAAATGGGAAAATTGTGCCTGTGGTTCACCTATTTATGATTTTGGTGCAATGAAACGCAGTATCAGAATTCAAAGTTCGGATATGTATAAATCCATTCAAACGAGAATGGCTTTTTACGATGCATCCTATATTTTCCCTCCTATGCAGATTGAAGGTTTTGTCTCAGGTATAGCGAATTTCCCTGATACTGCTATTTTCCCTGAACAGTATGACAAAAAATTAATGTTCCGCTCCGCCTCAATGGGAGCGGCTTGCTGGCTTCCTGTCGGGCCAGAGGGGTTTCCCGGCCATGTGGCTCCATGGACCGAAGAACAAAAGCAGGATATAAAAAAGGCCGTGTATACTTATAAAACCCGGATCAGACCATTAATCAGAACAGCCAATGTGTATCATATCTTCCCACGGCCCGACGGAATTCACTGGGACGGCATAGAATATTTTGATCCTGCCTCAAGGAAAGGGGTAGTCTATATTTTTAAACCTAATATAAACGATACGGAACCCACTCCGGGCTTGAAGAAAATTGTGCCGCTTCTGAACGATACATCAAATTACATCAAACTAAAAGGCCTTGACCCCAACCAAAACTACCGCCTCACTTTTGAAGACGGAACAAATAAAGAGGCAGTTTTGAAAGGCTCTGAATTGCTTGAGAAAGGAATTGAAATCACATTGCATAATGGTACTACTTCTGAATTAATGTTTATTGAACATGCTGAAAAATAAAAAGGGTATGGGGGTAATACATTCTTCAATCCCAATCCCCCTCGTTTGCAACGATGGGTTTGTTGTCCAGAGTTTGTAACTCGTCTTCAGATTTCACCCAATCCCCCTCGTTTGCAACGAGGGGTTTGTTGTCCAGAGTTTGTAACCCCAATCCCCCTCGTTTGCAACGAGGGGTTTGTTGTCCAGAGTTTGTAACTCGTCTTCAGATTTCTGTAGTAATTGTTACCATTCCTTTATTTCCCGCATAATCACAAGCAGAACTAAAAATATAATCTTCTGCGTTTTGAACAATTAAACTTCTAATTGGATTTTGGTGGATATAGTTGATCTTTTGATCGATCAAAAGATTATTGTCAAGCAATATTGGATGACTCGTATCCTGCCAGACCTTATAGTTTTTAATCCGGTTGTCGAATTTGCCTGCAAAAGAAAAACGATAAAGTAGCCATTCCTTGCGACTTTCAGGTCCCTCCTTAATCATTTCAATAATGCTTTTAGCAGTAAATTTTTTGAAATCACGGATTATATCGCTTAACCGAAAACCATCATCTGCCTTGGCCACCAAATGAATATGGTTTGACATCAGACACCAGGCATAAATTGTCAGACCCTTATTTGCCACGCAATAGTTTAGTGAATCAACCACCACAATTCTATAGCAACTTCTGGTAAAGATATCCACCCAGTCCGTGATGGTAAAGGTCAGAAAATAAACTTCATTCTGATCAGCGATAGAATAGTTCTCTGATGACATTGATTGACGTATTAATTGAAATAAACGACTGACCGCTTAGTAAAATAAAATCGTTGCAAACGACTGACATTTAACCCCTCGTTGCAAACGAGGGGGGACAACCTGTGGGTGAATGATTTTCCGGTTGCTACCCCCTCGTTGCAAACGAGGGGGATGGCGGGGTTTGTAACTCGTCTTCAGATTTCTGTAGTAATTGTTACCATTCCTTTATTTCCCGCATAATCACAAGCAGAACTAAAAATATAATCTTCTGCGTTTTGACCAATTAAACTTCTAATTGGATTTTGGTGGATATAGTTGATCTTTTGATCGATCAAAAGATTATTGTCAAGCAATATTGGATGACTCGTATCCTGCCAGACCTTATAGTTTTTAATCCGGTTGTCGAATTTGCCTGCAAAAGAAAAACGATAAAGTAGCCATTCCTTGCGACTTTCAGGTCCCTCCTTAATCATTTCAATAATGCTTTTAGCAGTAAATTTTTTGAAATCACGGATTATATCGCTTAACCGAAAACCATCATCTGCCTTGGCCACCAAATGAATATGGTTTGACATCAGACACCAGGCATAAATTGTCAGACCCTTATTTGCCACGCAATAGTTTAGTGAATCAACCACCACAATTCTATAGCAACTTCTGGTAAAGATATCCACCCAGTCCGTGATGGTAAAGGTCAGAAAATAAACTTCATTCTGATCAGCGATAGAATAGTTCTCTGATGACATTGATTGACGTATTAATTGAAATAAACGACTGACCGCTTAGTAAAATAAAATCGTTGCAAACGACTGACATTTAACCCCTCCCCGAAAAAACGGGGCAGGCAGTTGCAAACGAGGGGGATGGCGGGGATCGCGGTTTTAGTATACCCTGCAAATTATTCTATTCTATTCTATTCTATTCTATTCTATTGATCTCAAACACGGCACCATCATTCTCTTTATCCAATGTAACCTCAAAACCTTGTTCAGCGAGGTCCTTACCTGACAACCTTCCGATTTCCCTGCCTTCGGGAGCAAATAAAATCTGGTAGTTTGTGGACGGATTGAGAAATTGAATGGTCACTCTCCTCCGGTTGTCTTTTGATCCTTGTTTAAATATCCCGGCAATTCCTCCTGAATGGGTATCAGAATTGATGCGTTGAAATCCATCCCACGAACCCTGAATTGGCTCTCCAAATCCAGGCAAGTCCTGACGGAATGACATGAAATCGTGTTTGGTCTGCACCGACCTAAGCCAGTCGGCCCATGACTTAATCCTGATACGCTGATCTTTGGTAAGTTTACGCGGATCACCCAGCACAATTGGCAAAGAACCCGCCAGGGATTTAAGAGACAATTCGAAGCCAGGATCGTCTAACTGCTGGTTTCCAATAACAAGAGCAGTTGCAGGTATAACAGGCGACCGCCACCATGACATCTGCCTCACCCGCATTGATCCCAGAGGAGCTTTTTCACCAAAGTTAGAGAGCCAGTTTCCTTCGGCATGCTTGCACATATCCAGATCAATAAGCTGAAGTGCCCCCATGGTCTCGAAAGTACAGTCTATGAACAGCCCGGGGGCTTCGTTATGTAAATCGTCAAAGAGCTGCCAGGTACGACGATACATTTCGAGCATCGATTCGTTCCGGTCCCTGTGCATAACATGGTCAGTCGCATTGCAGCCTGACCGGGTTTTGTCGCTTGTATAAGCGCCTGTAGTTACAGCAAAATCACCCTTAATATATTCCAGTCCATGTTCTTTGACAAGATTCATAATCACCCCTTTTATGTGATCGTACCATCCTGTTGTCATGCACATTGAATAACTTTCCCAGTCATACATTTTATCTGAGTCGGAATGCAGGTTGATTGGCGTTCCGTCGGATTTACGCACAACCCATTCCGGATGATCTTTATAGACTTTGCTTATCGATTCGGCTGCTGCAATACTGATCCAAACTCCGGGTTTCATCCCTTTCGACTTGATATAATCGAAAACCGGTTTCAGGCCGTTTGGAAATTTCTCCTTATTAATACCCCAGTCACCGTATGATGATTGCCATCCATCATCAATGATAAACTCTTCGATACCGCATTCTGCAGCAGCATCTGCAAGTTCATAAATAAGTTTTTCACTGATATTATGGGTAAATGGTATCCATGTATTGTAAACAAATACCGGCTTAACCGGAATTTTACTGATACGGGTACCTAAATTGTGACGTATAAAGTCGTTGACTGAGCCGTTTAGAACCGTGTATGGATCATCGGAATCAGCGTATATGCACGAAAATACCCAGGTGCTTTTCCACGTTTCCCCCGGTTTTATCCATTTCCTGAAACCAAAATTCTGGTCAGCATGGGTCAATCCGGCAGTCAGTAAATCCGGTTTCAGAAAAGCGGTTGTCCGCTTCATCACTCCCGGAGCCTCGTTACCAAGAACCATTCCCCTGTGCCTGTTTATTTCATGCACAATTACCACAGGATCATACCAATTACCAATAAATTGCCCTAAGGACTTTTGGCGTGCGTAATCATGCATCACCCAGCATTCGGTACCCGTACCAGAATTTTTAAACCTGAGATATTCAATATCCAGTGATTCAAGTTTTACTTCCCTGTCAGAAAAATTGGTAAAACTGATCTTTTTTCTTACGACAGGGAGATTGGGGTACATAAGATAAGTAATCCCGATTCGTAGTTTCAGGTCGGGATGTTCCAGTATCACTTCAGCACCATCACCTTCATTTTCATCAATAGCTTTTGAAACTGATACTAACTTCCACCTGGCTACACCTGTATAATTCCTGCTATCCAGATCAAAAGAAAACTCTTCTGAACCAGGTGTCAGAAATTCCTGATCGTCACCCTGTAGTTTAAGACTGTTTGAGACAATCCCCATATTTGCAGATCCGAATTGAATAACCCTGCAGGCTGTACCGTTATTAAGTACAAGAGACTGTTTGTCCCATGTTGCATAAGGCTGGGCAATCGCCTCATTCACAATCATAATGAAAAGAAAATACATTAAATTTCTGCTGTTCATCGCTTATCTGTTTTTTTTATTATGATTTTAATTCCGTTTATTTCCCTGTGCATGTTTTCATTGTTTACTTCCCAACAGACCTGGACAGCCATAACAATCTGCTCATTCTGAGTGTCAAGAATATCACATTCTGTTTTCAGGTTTTTATAATAAAAAATACCTGAACAAATATTTGTTGTTAATTATCCATATCTTAAGGATGCCACTTTTATATGCCGTTATAAAAAATTATATTTGCAATTATACAAAATTAAAACTGTCATTATGAAAAATCTGGTATTCATAATAATTGCATCACTGTTTATTAGGTTTTCATTTGCTCAGGAAAAAAAACTTGCGGACCTGATTATTGACAAATATTCAATATCAAAGAGAATACCTGAAAATGCAAACGACATCACCTTGTCCATTCGTCTAAATAATAAAGATATAAAGGCCCACAACGGATCGTTGAAAACCGAAATTAAAAACCGCAGCGGACAACTGTTTTTTCAAAATGAAAAGAAAATTACTTTGGATACCGGAAGAGTGAATGAATCCAGGTACGATGTAGTCTTTGAATATGACGGCGATTATTTCATCCATTATATTTATTCAGATAATTCCGGTCAAATCCTTGAAAAAACATTTTTATGGGAAACTAAACCGGTGAACTTCTTTTACTCTTTTTCCACGCCACACAGACTGACAGTTGCTTTGCCTGATAACAGCAATAAGACATTGCTTGATTTGTCTGACGGGAAGCTCGAAATGCTATGGACCTATGATAACCTGGTTTATTATCCTTTTGATGCTTACCGGACTCCCAGACGAGACTGGAAAATAAATATTGAACCCCTTATAAATGACAGACCTTTCAGCTCAGGCAAATGGGAACGATCAGAGGGATACCTGCCTGTTTTGAAGAATACCTATGAAAATAAGGATGCAAGCCTGATGCTTGAAGTTGCAGGAGCTGATTCAGCCGCCATTGCCAAAATTATTGTTCAAAATAAGAGTAATAACAATCAGATTATAAAGCTATCCTGTGTCAGTCCCGGAGGTTGGAAAGGTTATAATCCGGGGTGGATAGACAATACTTTACCTACCGACTATTTGCTGGCAGGATGGGGTGCACCTGCTGATAAAATAATAATACTGGGAACAGGGGCAGATAATTTTCCAATAAACCCTGAAGTTACAACACAATTGAATATGTCCTGGGAACTAAAGCCGGGAGAAACCAAAACAGGCTGGCTGATCCGGCCATATAACAATTTTGCAAAAGATGCAGCATATCTGAAAACCATTAACTGGCAAAAAAAATTCGATGATTCAAAAGAAGTATGGAGAAAATTAATAAACCGTACATGCCGTATAATAATTCCGGATCAGGGAGTAACCAATGGTTTCTATGCCTCCATTGCTGACATTTTCGTTATGCGCGAACCTATTGGCAAAGGATATATCGGCATAGTACCCGGAACAGATGTCTACCGTTCCTGCCCAAATCCATTTGAACCTGCAATAGCTACTGTAGCTTTGGATCAGATTGGCCTTCATAACGAAGCTGAACTTGGGTACCGCGTAAACTGGGATATACAGACTGAGGATGGTGACTGGAGCGAACCTAAAGGATGGTCGCACCTGATGTGGGGGGCAGCAGGTTATAAAGCATGGGCGCTGATGGAACACTTTTTTAACTCAGGTGATACATCATTCCTTAAAAAACGCTTCCCTCAGATGGTTGCCTGTTCAAGATGGCAGGAACAGCAACGAAAGAAAACCCAAATTCTGATTAATGGTGAGAAACCACTTACATATGGATTAATGCCCCGAGGCATGGGAGATGGCGGTCTGATGGATGGCAATTCTTTTTACGGGATTTTTTATACACACAATATCTGGGCTGTTTATGAAGATTCTCTGGCATATAGAGCTGCAGTGATATTAAAAAGGAAAGAAGAAGCGAAAGAACTCAAAACTATTTATGAAAAAGCAAAATCAGATTTAATTACCGCTATGGAACGGGGAGCCATTAATAATAACGATGGCAGTCGCAGGCTTTCCTCATTACCAGGAAAGAATTCAGGAAGTTGCTGGGGATTATTAAACGCTGTTTATCCTACCGGGATTCTTCCCAAAAATCATGAACTGATGATCAATACAATTAAATATATCGAGGAAAGAATGAGTCCGGGCGGTATACCTGTCCATACAGGATGGATGCCGGATGGTATGTGGGTTGCCATTACCCTGAATGATTTTGCCGAAGCACATCTTGCACGTAATGAAGGAGATGCTGCCAATGCCTTCCTATATGCAACGTTGAACCATGCGACACCTTTATATACATGGTGCGAAGAACGCGGACAGGATCCGCAGGCAAAAGAAACTTCAGGTGACCTGCAGCACCTTTGGACTCCACTGGCAGTCGTACGTTGTACCCGCGACATACTTATCATGGAAGACAGAAATACCCTGCATCTTTTACGTGGTATTGCCCGCGGATGGCTTGCAGGCGGACAATATGTGGGCATTGAAAATGCATCTTCACAATTTGGGGATATATCGTTTAAAATTCGTTTTGACAAAACCAAATCCAGATTAACCGGGGAAATCCATTTCCCGAAAAACAATAAGAATTTTGAAACTATCCTGCATTGTCCGCTTCCGGGTAAAATGAAAATTCTCAAAGCCTCCGGCGCATCTGTTCTGGCTGATGGTTCGGGAATTAAATTTAATAAATGTGCCGGCGACGTAACTTTTGAAGCATTTATCAGCCATTAGTTATAAGTGCTTTCAATTCAAATACAATTTATTAAATCAACTAAGTAAAGGGAATTATTAGTTGTCGTATTCCTGACTCTCATCTTTTTACGACATTATTTCATTTTTACTAATTATTATAAAAATTCACCTTTAATGAACTGGAAATATGTAAGTTCTCTATTAATTACAATCATTGTACTTTATAGTCAGCAATGCTTATTTGGTCAGACCATATCAACGGCAAAAATCTGGACAGGTAATAACAATAGTGATGGTTCTGTGCATGCCCTTGGTAATGGGAAAATGTTGGTTTACGAGAATGGTCCTGATATTTCTAAAATCTATCCTGCTCCTTATTCAACACCTTCTTTGTTTAACCTTGATCTTAATGACCGCATTCAAACCGTTGTAAGCTCCAGCCGTGAACAGGGAACAGCAATATGGACGCACGAGGTAATTAAGAGTGAAAAACCTATAGGGACTTTCATTGATTTTGTTGACTCTGAGTTGCCTTGCATGATCCGACATTTTAAACTGACAGAACCAATAAGTTTTCATCTAAAAATGATGGACTATGTTGAAGTAATATCAAAAACAAAAGTAAAAGACTCAGAAGGGCAACCAAAGAGTTTGCTTCTGATGGTTCCGGCGGGAACAATATTTTATCAGAAGTACGCATATCCCCGGCCAATATACCATCAAATTACATGGAAAGGGAATGTTAAGGTTGAACAAATGAATGACAGGAAAAATGAATTTCTTATAACTACTGGCATTGGTGTGTCTGAACTATGTTTTGCAGGCGGGCCTGAATATCCTCAGGTTATTAAAAATACCGAAGAGGTTCAAAAACTGACCTGGGATAAACTTTTGGAAAGAACGAGAGATTGGTGGAAGGTTTTTACCTCGGAAAGAAGTGATTTTGAGAATAGGTTGCCGGTAAATTTACCATTGAGGCATAAATTACTTCAGACTATTGACGATGTTTCAGTAATGATAAGAACCCAACAGGCACAGGAAGGTTCTGTAATGGCCGGATATCCGTATCCGTTGGGTTATGTCAGGGACCAGTATGGAGTTTCAAGGGGATTACTTGCACTGGGTTATTTCAAAGAGGCAAAACATATTTTAGACTTTTATCTTAATATTTGGCTGAAATATGGTGAAATTCATAATGCACAGGGAATAGGAATAGAAGGTGTATTTCACATACATGAGAATGATGAAGTTGAAACTCCGGGGTACCTTATTATACAGGCTTTTAATTTGTTGGAAAAAACCGGTGATGATAAATTTATGGAAACACTTTTTCCAATGCTTGAATGGTGCTGGGATGTTCAAAAGAAAAATTTAGTAAGGGGTATGCTCCCTTTTAATGGAGATGAAACATACGTTGCAGGAGGTTTTTTACCCAGGTCTGCCCTGAATGATGGTTCAGCTGAAGCTACAATGTTATTTATTGATGGTGGTGAAAAATTTCTGGCCTGGGTCAGAAAACATGAAAAATGGTCTTCGGTGAAACTTGAAAATGAAAGAGTAGTACTTGATAATACCAGGAACTTATTCCGCACAAATTTCTGGAAAAACGGACAGCTAATCACAAATAATCCTGAGCGGGTTGATCTGACGGATATCCCCAGGTTTCGTCACGGGGTATGTGAAAGAATGGGACCCGATTGCACTGTTTTTAATTCAAAAGGATTAGGCGGAATCGACTGGACAGAGCGTGATCAAAATAACAGGTACCAGTGTCCGGCATGTCTTGCTTTAGGTCCACTTCCAAAAATTGAACCACATGCATACAATCTTATATCAGTAAGTCTTACCCCTTTGTATATGCACTCCACATTATTTAAGTCAGCGGAACTAAAGCAGTTGGTTGAGAAAATATATAAACAATATAAAGAAACAGGAGTTTTATCATGTGTAATTAACCAGGAAGTATCTGGTAAAGACAAGCGCACTGTTGGATACGATTATGGATTCTTGCTTTATTCCATGCTTGAAACAGATGTGGAAAATGCCGAATCCATTTATAGAAAAACATTAACTGTTGCCGATTCTTCCGGAGTATGGTCAGAATACTACAACGACCATATTCCGAAAGGTACCAGATACCGACCATGGGAAAGTGCAATAAATATTGAGGCATTGATGAAATTTGCGAATCAATATAAATAAATCAGCTCTTTCCAAATAAAATAATCATCAGGAAAATCAGCCGCTGTTAATTGTGGTTCGTTTCTGAACAATCCGTACACTGCAGATCCACTTCCAGTCATGGATGAAAAAAAAGCACCGCGGCCAAGTAAGTTGGATTTAATTTCTGCAATTTCGGGAAAGAGCTTAAATACAGAATATTCAAAATCATTCACAACACAATCCTGCCATTTATCCTGAGACTGCAGAATGGATTCATTCAATGAAAACTTAGGAATTGCAGGCTCAACACCTTTATAAGCCTCCTTTGTACCGATGCTAAACGGAGGTGTGACAAGTACAAGATAATATCCATGCAAGGAGAAGTCTATTGTTTGGAGCTTCTCCCCTATCCCACTTGCAAGAGCAGGCTTATTTTCCAGAAAAAAAGAACAATCAGCACCCAATTCTATGGCATAAGCTTTTAATTGATTGACAGATAGCCCTAATTCAAAATAATAGTTCACACCTTTTAATAAAAAAGCAGCATCTGAAGAGCCACCACCTAATCCTGCCCCAAACGGAATAACCTTGTGTAAATGAATATCAAGTCCGGGAAGTAAATGGTCTGCAGCAAGCAGCCGGTATGCTTTTACAACGATATTTTCTTCTGAACCAATATTCAATGGCAGGCCTGAATTTGAGAATTCAATTTTATTATTTCTATTCTCAATAAATTCAAGGCCATCTTTTAACCCGACCGGATAAAAGATCGTTTCAATTTCGTGATAACCATCGTCCCTCTTTCTAATAATATTCAGACCGAGGTTAATCTTTGCATTGGGGAATAAAACCATGATTTGATATTAGCTTTGCAGCCCTGACAGGGTTTAAAACCCTGTCAGGGCATATTGGTATTTTAATTTTACATCAAACCTGACAAGCCTAAATTTACCTATCACTTGTAATCCTCCAGCGGTTCGCAGGTACAGAAAAGGTTGCGGTCTCCCCAGGCATTGTCAACCCGACCAACAGGCACCCAGAATTTATTTTCACGGAGCCATTCGAGCGGGTAGGCTGCTTTTTCGCGTGAATAGGCATGTGTCCATTCATTGGCAGTCAGCATTTCAGCTGTATGCGGGGCATTCATTAACACATTATCAGTTGCATCAGCAATGCCGGTTTCAACTTCTTTGATCTCATCAAATATGGCTTTCATGGTATCTACAAACCGGTCTAGCTCTTCCTTCGATTCGCTTTCGGTTGGTTCGACCATTAGTGTTCCGTGAACCGGGAATGAAAGTGTTGGTGCATGAAAACCGTAATCCATCAACCGCTTTGAGATATCGGTTTCAGAAATTCCGGAGCCATTTTTCAGGTGACGGCATTCCAGGATCATCTCATGTCCAACCCTCCCATGTTTACCTGTGTATAATATCCCATAATTATTTTTGAGACGGGCAGCAATATAATTGGCATTCAGGATTGCTATTTTGGTAGCTTCAGTAAGGCCATCAGCACCAAGCATTTTGATATATCCGTATGTAATCGTCAGAACGGAGGCACTACCCCAGGGCGCAGCAGAAACAGCATGAATACCGACATGTCCGTTGTTCATAACGGAATGGGCAGGGAGGAATTCAACAAGGTGTTTTGCCGCACATATAGGTCCCACTCCCGGGCCTCCTCCTCCATGAGGAATAGCAAAAGTCTTGTGCAGGTTAAGGTGGCATACATCAGCACCAATACGGCTTGGATTTGTCAAACCGACCTGGGCATTCATATTTGCACCATCCATATAGACCTGACCGCCAAACTCATGTATAATATTGCACATTTCGGTAATCGAAGCTTCAAATACCCCGTGCGTTGATGGATAGGTTACCATAAAACATGAAAGGTCATTCTTCAATTCTTCAGCTTTAATTCTTAATGAAGCAATATCAATATTTCCAAACTCATCACAAGGGACCACAATCACTTTCATTCCCGCCATAACGGCACTGGCCGGGTTAGTTCCATGAGCTGAAGAAGGGATCAAAGCTACATTCCTGTGCCCTTCTCCCCTGCTTTTATGATATTCCCTGATAACGAGCAATCCTGCATATTCGCCGGCAGCACCAGAATTGGGCTGCAAAGAGATATCGGCAAAGCCGGTAATTTCTGCAAGGTCGCGGCGAAGCTCTTCCATCATCTCATGATATCCCATTGCTTGATTTTTAGGAACATACGGATGTATTCCGTTAAATTCGATCCAACTGAGCGGTAACATCTCAGTTGCAGCATTAAGTTTCATTGTACACGATCCCAGCGATATCATAGAATGAACAAGTGAAATATCTTTCTTCTCCAATCGTTTTATGTAGCGGGCCATCTCAGTCTCGGAGCGGTATTTACTAAAAACATTCTGTTTCAGGAATTTTGTTATACGCAGAAAAGAAGTGTCAACAGATAGTTTTTCACTGATGGACCCAATAGCCGGAACAGGTTTGTTAGCCGCTTTTGCAAAAACTTCAACAATCCAGTTAATATCTTCTATATTAGTGGTTTCATCAATACTTAAGCCAACCTGTCCATCAGGAAAATAGCGGAAATTCATTTCCAGGTCAAGCGACAGCCATTCAATATCCTCCCGTTTCACATGGCGTGGCAAGTCAATCCTGATCGTATCAAAAAAATTCTTATTTACCTGTTTATAACCCAGTTTGATAATCTCGTCAGATAACAAGCCAGCTATATTATGCACCCTTTCTGCTATTGCCTTAATCCCTTCAGGTCCATGATAAATCGCATACATACCAGCCATTGTAGCCAGAAGTGCCTGGGCTGTGCAGATATTTGAAGTCGCCTTTTCCCGCTTGATATGTTGCTCGCGGGTCTGAAGTGCCATACGCAGGGCATTTTTTCCATTTGCATCCTTCGAGACGCCTATTATCCTTCCGGGGAGGTCGCGTTTGTATTCATCCCGTGTGGCAAAGAATGCCGCAACAGGACCGCCATATCCCATCGAAACGCCAAAACGTTGGGATGAGCCAAAAACTATATCAGCACCCCACTCACCCGGAGGTGTCAGCAATGCAAGTGCCAATAAATCTGAAGCTACCGCTACTTTGCACCCCTTCTCATGAAGAGCCTTAGTGAACAATGAATAATCTTCAGTTTCTCCATTCGAATTTGGGTATTGTAAAATAGCACCAAACCAGCGTTCATCAGCTGTTATATCCTTAAAGTTACCGACTTTCAATTCTATACCAAGCGGCTCGGCCCTTGTAATAAGTACGTCCAAAGTCTGAGGCCAGATCAGTTCATCTATGAAGCAGATATTTACGCCCGCTTTTTCCTGTCCCCTTGAACGAAGGGAATACATCATATGCATCGCTTCTGCAGCTGCGGTGGCCTCATCGAGTAATGAGGCATTGGCAAGCTGCATTGAGGTCATTTCGCAAACCATTGTCTGAAAGTTCAATAAAGCCTCCAGCCTGCCCTGCGAAATCTCTGCCTGGTAAGGAGTATATGAAGTATACCAAACAGGGTTTTCAAGTATATTACGGAGAATAACAGCCGGTGTTATAGTATCATACCACCCCATCCCAATATATGTATTAAATACTTTATTCTTCTTGGCAAGTTTCAGTATTTTCCGGTAGTACTCCCGTTCGGTCAGCCCATCCGGCAAGTTTAGAGGTTTTTCCAACCTGATATTCGCTGGTACCGTCTGATCGATCAATTCATCCAGCGACTGTACTCCAATCACTTTAAGCATTTCAATAATATCATCCCTCCGTGGTCCGATATGTCGGCTAACAAATTTATCTATTGTCATTATATCTGAATTTTTATAATTACACCTGTTTTTATTGTGTTGATAATTAGCGGCTGGTAATCGGCGGCTGGTCCCGAAGTTTCAGCGATTTTTTAGAGCATATCTGTTTTATATTATTAAATTTTAAACAACAGTTTATAAATGAGTTACCAGCATATTTACTCACATTAAATATGGCGGTGACCATTTTATTATTTATGTGGTTCTTTATTGGTGAACAATAAGGTAATAAGGTGAAATTCACATTTGCAACTTTTCTACTAAGGTTAATGCTTTGAAAATAAGGTTTATCTGTTTTTAAAAACCTTATTTTTTTTAAGCAAACCTTAGTAGAAATTCTAACAAGAGAAAAACAACCTTATTACCTTATTAATATTGAAAAAATGCCGCCATATTTAATTTTACTAAATTCCAAATTAACCAACTCTATAAGAGCTTTTTATATAGTGCATACTAAAATGAATACCCCCGAAAAAATCGCTGAAGTTTCGGGAGCGGCTGGCAAACTCTTTGCTTATCTTTTATCTTTCAAAAACGGGTTATTGCTCTTTTCTTCACCAATTGTAGTTTCCGGACCGTGTCCGCAGTAGACCTTTACCTGAGGATCCAACACCATCAGTTTTTCCTTAATTCCTTTAATCAGCAGCTCAAAGTTCCCCCTGGGAAGATCAGTACGTCCGACAGATCCATAAAACAGTATGTCACCTGCAATGAGTAAATGGTTTACTTCTGAATAAAATGCAACTCCACCCGGAGAGTGGCCAGGAACAAAAATCACTTTCAACATTGAATTTCCGAAATTCAGTATCTCTCCATCGACTAAAAACCGTCCCGGTAATTGTGGTTTCTGGATAGACATACCAAACAACATAGACTGATTAATTGCCTGTTCCACAAGATAATTGTCTTCTTTGTGAATCTCACTCGCTAATCCCCAGGTTTTTTCAACAAACCTGTTACCCATAAGATGGTCAAAATGTCCATGCGTATTAAGCAACTTTACCGGATTTAGATTATGGGTTTCGATGAATAATTTTAATTTCTGCTCCTCATGCGGAAAATAACATGCCGGATCAATAATTACACATTCAAGAGAATCATCCCAAAGCAGGATGGCATTTACCTCAACAGGATTAAAGGTGAATTTTTTTATAAACATAGACGCTCAAATTAATCAATTTCCAGTACTATCCTTGTATTTTCCTTCACCAGTTCAGACAATCCGGCTGGCAGGTTACCAACTTTTCTCAGGAGTCTCTTATTATCTATCGCTCTAATTTGGTCGATCATAATATCACAGGAATCTTGCAGGTTACCAGTTCCTTTTTTGATATGGACTCTCAGAATTTGTGAATCTTTTTGAACATTTGTGGTGATTGGACATATAATAGTTGAAGGGTGCGGAATGTTGTTAAGCAGGTTAGTCTGTAAAATAAGCACAGGCCTTGTTTTTCCTGTCTCTGTGCCAATTTGAGGATTCAAATCGGCTATCCAAATTTCGAATTGTTTAATCTGCATAGCCAAGTGCCTCAAATTCTTTGAGTACAGAAAGAGAATCCTGCTTAACCAATTCTGATTCTGTCCTCAGTTTTTTTTCGAGAATCATCCTGTTCTGGAACTTATTGTAAAAATCAATCGCCTCATTGATGTATCGGTTTCGGGGCTTTTTCATTTGACCCAGAATTTTTTCAGTCTCACCAAAAATGGAGTCATCTATTTTCAAGGATACAGTTTTCATGATATTACCAATTTATATCTCAAAGATATATCTTATTTATATATACTATCAGAATTTAAGAATAATTTATACGATCTTCCCGGACGGATATGAAGCATTATCAATTTGACACAGAGAATCCATTCAAAGCAACAAAAGGAATTATAAATATTCACATGGATCCCATCGTAAACTTAAACCCATATTTCATTCCGACAATCCCGTCAGCAGTGGCACGAATATAAAACCGCCCCTGTCCTCTTCTGAATATTCGGTTTCGGAAAGACGTGTAATGACTTTCATAGTTTGTCTGTCCCTGTTCCCAACGGGGATAACCATGATTCCACCAATTCTGAGTTGCCCTTTTAATGGTTCAGGTACAAAGGATGCGGCGGCTGTTACAATTATCTTATCAAACGGCCCGTAAGTGGGGAGCCCAAGATAACCGTCACCATAAAAGAAATGTGGCCGGAATCCTAAATCCGGAAGTAAATTCCTGGCGAAATCATATAAAGTTTTCTGTCTTTCAATAGTGTAAACGGTTGCCCCCATCTTGCACAACACTGCCGCCTGATAACCGGAACCCGTTCCAACTTCCAGAATTTTGTCGAATTTTTTAAGTTTCAATGATTCAGTCTGGAAAGCGACAGTATATGGCTGCGAAATTGTTTGTCCGACAGCTATTGGAAATGCCTTATCAACATATGCAAACTGGACAAAACTGTTATCCATAAACAGGTGGCGTGGTACTGAACCGATCGCCTCAAGAACCCTTTCATCGGTAATACCTTTTAGTTTAATCTCTTCAACCAGTTTATAACGCATTCCCTGATGTCTCAGGGTATCTTCAAATTGACCCATCTGAAAGTAGAAATATTAAAACCTGCAAACTTCTTTATGACGCTCCTTCTTTCCTTCACAATACTAAAAGCCTAATTTTAATAATTCATGTGTAAAAGTTAAGTTAAATGCTGCCAAAGCACAAAGTTACCATAATATCAGGTTTTGTCAACATTAAACGGTTGATAAAAACCGGAGCAAGCATGGTGAAGGTTGAATGTATAGAAGTATATTTGTTTCAGAATGTTAAGTGCAGCAATCATACTACCGGGAGAGGCAGAAATGCTTCCTATTAAATCACTTCGCTCGATTGAAGGGGTGTACTGGGATGGAATTTTCTATTCCGGGAAGAAAAATCATCACACTTTTGACCGGGCACTAATATTCTCATCCCCTGAGATTATCCCTCTACTCTGTGATCTTCTTATAGTGGTAGACCCGCATTTTTGTACGATCGATTACCTGTCGTTTGCCATCAGGAACGGATGTCATCTGTTTCTCTCCGATAAATTGAAACTTACAAAAGATGAACGTAAACAGCTGATTCATCTCGCCAATGAAGGTGGTACTTACATCCAGATTCAGAATAACTTTCTATTTCATCCTTTTCTGGAAAAAATCAGAAACCCTACAAATCGGACATGTTTCATAGAGGCCTCACAATCAGCTCCTTTTAAGTCTGATTGCATTAATGAATTGCTTTTAAATAATCTCTTGATGATTCTCAGGTCAGCTGGTTCCCCTGTTCACAGGATGAGTGTTTTTTGCGGGACTCAGCGAACCCGGGAACCAGATATAATAAATATTCATCTCAATTTTAAAAACGGTTCGGTCGCGATACTTACCATTAAATTTTCAGAACAACAGGAGATACATCTTTTTTCTGTTCATGCTGCCGGTGAAGTAATGACATTTGATTTTATTGAGAATAAAATAAGCTACTATCCCGCCAAAGACTTAAAAATAACAGGCCGGAAAGATTCTCCTGATCCTTTGCAGGAACAGATCACAGGTTTTGTTAAAAATATTGAAGAAAGAAACAATCCGGGATTTAGTCTCGATGATGAGATACAGGTATTTCTTCTTATGGAAAAAATCAAGGAGAAAATCAATAACAACTCATTTTCAATACAATGACATAGCATAAAAAGGCAGTTGGCAGAAGCCAGAAGGGAAATCAACTTATCAACCTGTCAACTTATCAACCCTTCAACTTTTAAACTTTTCTTACAAAATCCCAGTACTCATCGATACATTCAGTTGTATATTGATTCCAATAGGCAGGTGAGACCTTTTTCCCATCAGGAGTTTGAAGTGCCATTTCATAGACTGCAATTACAGGATTAAAAACCAGGTCGGAAACACCAATGGTAAAATATTGCGGTGTTCCCTCTTTATGAGCTTCATCGGCAATCAGAACCTCAAATTTATTAAATTCGAGTAATTCTTTTAGAAAACCGGCCCTGGCGGCATCAGCACCCTTTTCGACTATAGTACAACGCACGCCGTTTAATTCCTCAACAATATGTTTAGCTTTCAGTGTCATGACATTCTTTGTTACGCTTGCAGATGTTTATTCTAATTTTAAATCTTAAAAAGAGGATTAATGATGTTTTGGCAAAACCACCTAGTGAATAATTCCGAAACTTAAACTATTGATTAACTCGTAAATCTGGCTCCAGAATCCGAGAATAAAAATGCCTGATCCACTTATTACCAATCCTGTACGGGTCGCCAGATCGCTTTTAAAATAAGCCAACGGTGTATCATTCCTGTTGATAAACATCGCTTTCACAACAAGAAGATAATAATAGAGCGAAATCGTTGCATTCAGGACAGCTATAAATACGAGCCAATAGTAACCGGCTGAGGCGGCTGACGCAAAGAGAAAGAACTTACCAAAAAATCCGGCAACCGGAGGAATCCCCGCAAGGGAAAAAAGGGCAAGCATCATTAACAGACTCAACCGGGGGTTTGTCCTGTAAAGTCCGTCGTAATCGTCCATCGATTCTTTTCCTGTTACTGTAAAAATAGCAGATACGACTCCAAATGCCCCAAGATTGGAAAATATATAAACGAGTACAAAATAAATCACAGAAGTCATTCCCATTGTATTACCTCCCAGGATTCCAAGCAGAATAAATCCTGCCTGCGCTATTGATGAAAAAGCGAGAAATCGTTTCATGTTTTTCTGTCTCAAAGCAAACAAGTTACCAATAGTCATTGTCAAAACAGCAATCATGTAAACAATATGGTTATAAACCGGTGCGATTGTGTTAAAAACCGTGAACATCAATATTATAAGGATAAAAGCAGCCGCACCTTTAGATATCACAGATAAATAAGAAGTTACATTTATTGGTGCACCTTCATAAACATCTGCTGTCCACAAATGGAAAGGTACCAGCGATAATTTGAAGGCCATTCCTGTAAAAAAGAAGATAAATGCCAGAACCTGCATAGGTGAGTTGGCATACAATTTGGTTATCGTATCGAAATAAATCGATCCGGTCGAGCCATAGATCAACGAGATCCCAAAAAGAAGAATACCTGATGAGAGTGCAGAGCTAAGAATTAATTTTATTCCTGCCTCAGCTGATCTGGTCTGGTGATGTGTAAATGCGGCCAGGGCGGCAACCGGGATTGTAGCCAACTCGAGTCCAAGATAAAACATTAGAAAATCACCCGACGAGATCATAAAATTCATTCCAATCAGTGTGGAGAACAAAAGGATGAAATACTCACTTATTTTCTCCCTGTTTTCCTCTTTCTTTAGCCACGTTACAGATTGAAGAAGAACAATAAGCACCCCAATATTCAGGATATTTTTCATCATTACCAGCAAACCATTTGTACGGTACATTCCTCCGAAAAGCACACTGATTTGTGAAGGTAAAAATCCTATAGCAGTATGGATAAAGAACAGGGAAAGTGTGATTGGGATAATGATATGCTTGTCACGGTTGTGAAGATTTAAATCGACGATCAGGACAATTAATGCCAGCAATGTTAGCATTAGTTCATGTCTCATAGTCAGGATATCGCTGAAGTTCATAAATGAAATCTTATTATACTTAATAATTCAATTAAAACAGGCTTGTAACCTGAATGGCGGAAAGCCTTTCTATAATCGGTACAAGACTGTAATTTATCATATTTGAAAGCCACCAGGGTGCTGTTCCGATGGCCGAAATACCCAGCACTAATGTTACCGTTGAAATCCTTTCATACCATTTTGCATCTGTCAGTTCAAGAAAATGATGATTATTGATAGGTCCGAGAAGCAATATCCCAACTACCCGAAGGATGTATACAGCAGTAATAACAATAGATGAGGCAGCAACAATAGTGATGACACGGTGGAAAACATCAACATGCTGGAAGGCACCAATGAATATTGTCATTTCAGCAACAAATCCGCTGAATCCCGGAAGTCCTAGTGAAGCAAGACCAGCAATGACATAAACCACACCTAAAAAGGGGATTACCTTCATCAAACCTCCCATTTCGTTTATCATCCGGGTATGGGTCCGGCCATATATCATGCCAATCAATGCGAAGAAGAGGGCAGTCATCAAACCGTGAGATATCATCTGAATAATGGCACCATTCATTGCCGTCTGGTTCATCATTAGAACAGCAAACAGTACAAGTCCGCAGTGGCTTACAGAGGAATATGCATTAATGTATTTCAGGTCTTTCTGGACAATGGCTGAAAATGCTCCGTAAACTACACTGATAGAGGTAAGTATAAGAAATATCCAGGCTTGTTCGTGTGCTGCTTCGGGCATAAGAAAAATTGCAACGCGAAATGCTCCGTACCCACCGAGTTTCATCAGGACTCCGGCATGTAGCATTGATACAGCAGTAGGTGCTGAGGCATGACCATCAGGAGACCAGGTATGGAAGGGGAACAGGGCGCCGAGTATGCCAAATCCGATAAATGTAAATGGAAACAAAAAGCGTTGCATCCCGATTGGAATAACCACTTTGGATATTTCCAGAATGTTAAAGGTTAATGGATTTCCATTGGGAGCCGAAAAGAAATATATTCCCAGTAATCCAACGAGCAACAACGCCGATCCAGCCATCAGCATTAAAGTCAGTTTCATTGCGGAATACTCTTTCGGACCTGAGCCCCATATTCCGATTAGCAGGTACATCGGTATTACGGCCAACTCGTAGAAAAGAAACATTGTGAACAGGTCGATCGAAATAAAGAATCCGAAAACTCCTGTGGCCAGGATGATCAGGGAAATAAAAAACTCCCGGGGCAGATATTCCATTTCCCATGAAGCAAAAATCCCCGCAAAGACTACAATTCCCGTCAGGGCAATCATTGCCACTGAAATACCATCCACACCAATTGCATAGTGAATATTCAGAGTCGGAAACCAGACTGCATCATACATGAATAACATTTGCGCGGTGTTTCCACTGTTCCTTTCACTCATATAGAGATAAACCAGGACTCCGCACAGAAGGAGTTGTATTCCCATCCCAATAGCTGACACAATCCGCGATTGCTTTAAGTTCATAGTCAGCAGAATTCCACTGACTGTAAGTATGGGGACTATTACGAATAAATTAAGTATATTCATTATATATTCAGTTTCTTAAACCAGATAGACAAAAATGAGGACTAATATTACAGTGCCACTGATAAATACATATGCATATTGCTGAAGCTTCCCTGATTGAAATCCCTTGATTGCATATGCTGTAAATTGAATAGATCCGGCTATGCCGTTCATAGTTCCATCGACAACATGACGATCAAACCAGGCCAGAGGTGCTGAAATATAACGAAAGATAATTTTTTTTGTCACAAACAAATAAACTTCATCCATGTAGAATTTCCGGTGGGCCCATTTATACAGATGCTTAAACGATCCGGCTATTTTATCAGGGATGGCAGTCTCTTTTTTATACATTAATGTTGCAATAAAGATCCCAACTACACCAATAAGTACAGATGGTATGGCGATAAACCAATCTATTTTGGATTCAAAACCTAATCCATCGGAAGTAACATAATCATGGAAGGGTATGAATCCGGCAAATACAGAGCCAAAAGCCAGAAACATCAGGGGAATTGTCATTACTTTGGGTGCTTCGTGGGGTGTGTGGTGATAATGGGTATTTTTTCCCCAGAATATCCCGTAATAAAGCCGGAACATGTAAAAAGCTGTTAAACCGGCTACAATATATTCAATTGCAAATAGAAGCTTATTGCTGTGAAATGCTGCGGCAAGAATTTCATCTTTACTGAAAAAAGCCGAAAATGGTGGAATTCCGGCAATAGTCAGGCAGGCAATCAAAAAGGTAATGTGAGTTATTGGCAGATATTTGCGAAGGTTTCCCATCTCCCCTATTTCGTTGCTGTGAACAGCGTGGATTACAGCTCCGGCTCCCAGGAATAGCAATGCTTTAAACATTGCATGGGTGAAAAGGTGAAAATTCGAAGCCATAAAGCCCAGGCCTTCTTCACCTCCATAGCCTGAAACTCCGAGTGAAAGCATCATATATCCAATCTGTGACATCGTGGAAAAAGCCAGTACTCTTTTTATATCAGTCTGGGTACAGGCAATCACGGCAGCAAAAATAGAGGAAAATCCTCCTACCCAGGCCACAACCATCAGCGCATCAGGGGCTCCCAATGCATAAACCGGGAAAAGCCGTGCTACGAGATAAACACCTGCTACAACCATTGTAGCCGCATGAATTAATGCGGATACCGGTGTTGGGCCTTCCATGGCATCAGGTAGCCAGATATGAAACGGAAACATCGCCGATTTTCCGGCACCGCCAACAAATATAAAAATCAACGACCAGGTTAAAACAGACATTCCCATGAAAGCTACACCACCTGCCTGAGCAATTGCCGGTCCGTTTGGATCTGTCAGGGTCTGGAAATCGAAGGTACCTGTATTGAATGATAACATCAGAATACCGATCAAAAACCCAAGATCAGCAAAACGTGTAACAATAAATGCTTTTTTCGAGGCGGCAACTGCACTTGGCTTTTCATAATAATATCCAATCAGAAGAAAAGATGAAACTCCTACTAACTCCCAGAAAATATACATCTGAAAGATATTGGTTGCAAGCACTAAACCCAGCATTGAAAAACTGAACAATGAGAGGAATGAGAAAAAACGGTAAAATCCGGGATCACCTTTCATATATCCAATGCTGTAAATATGTACCATCAACGATACTGTAGTTATTACGACAAGCATCATAACAGAGATCGGGTCGATTAAAACTCCAAGATGTATAGTGAGTTTTTCGGTAAGATGTAGCCAGGCAATCTCAAAACCTTTTATTGAAGCGTAACCGGTACCGTGAACATGACCTGCAATAAAATATTGAAAAGCAGTTATATAAGACAAGATAGCTGAAATCCCAAGTCCAACTGTTCCTATCAATCCGGTAACAAACGGTTTCATTTTATGTCCCAGGAGTCCAAGGAACAAAAAAACAAATAACGGGATCAGCGGAATGAGTATAGTGTATGTATAATCGCCCATAACTTATGATTCTCTTTTCGTTTAAAATATTTTCAGTATTTCATCTCATCGACATTTTCCACATCGATTGATTTAAAATTGCGATATATATTGATAATAATTGCGATTGCTACTGCTGCCTCTGCTGCTGCCACTGCAATGACAATCAGCATAAAAAAGTGACCCTGAAGCTGTTGCGGATAGAGGTAGCGGTTAAATGCAACAAAATTGATATTGACTGAATTAAGAATTAACTCGACAGACATAAGCATAGTAATCAGGTTTCTGCGAGTGAGAAAACCATAGATGCCTATGAAAAACATCATTGTACTGATTACTAAAAAATAACTGAGTGGAATGTTTTGGATCATATTGATTGTTAATTACCAAATAATCTAACAGCAAGTCGATTATCAAATTTAATTTTTAATTGTTCTCTCCTTTTTAGCCACAACAATGGCACCTATCATTGCCGCTAGTAAAAGGACAGATATAACCTCGAAAGGTAGTGCATAACCATCTCTTTTATAAGATACCAGGGAACTTCCAATATCAGTAATGGTTAACTGGGGGCCGGCACTGCCGGATGGAATAAAGCTAAACCTCAGGATTGTCATCATGGTCAGGGTTGCCCCGGCCAATGTTGCAAGTGCTGACAAAAGACTCTGCTTAAGCGGGGCCATTACTGCCCTTTCGCTGAGATGGCTGGTCAGCAGGATTGAAAAGATGATCAACACCACTATTCCTCCGGCATAAACTGTCAGCTGTACAGCAGCCAGAAAGTTATAATTCAACATGAAATATAATCCGGCCGTTGAAATCAAAACAAACAGCAGATAGACCGCCGCTCTTAAAATTCTCCTGCTTGTTACGGTTAGTACCGAAAAAACCAGAATCATTGTACCAATCAGATAAAACATTACTTCATAAACCATAATACTTACTCTTTAAAAATTCTGAATCGAACTGATCCTGCAAAATTTTGTCTTATTCCTTAACACCTTCCGAAATCTTCGATCCCGGTTTATTCAACACCCTGATAAGTTGGGTGCGATCCCAGACTGCATGTTCAAAATTCTGTCCCATCACAATAGCACCGGTTGGACATGCCTTTACGCAAAGATTGCAGAACGTGCACATCCCCAGGTGATAAATATGCTGATCAATTATCCGCTTCTTTTTCCCCTCCTGAGTCAATGCCGATTTTGAAATTATTTCAATCGAACCATTCGGACAATTGATTTCGCAAATACCGCAACCAGTACATTTGTGTTCATTACCGGCATTGTGGGTCATGATCACCTCGCCACGGAAGCGTTCAAACATGACAAGTTTGTTCCGATTTTCGGGGTATTGCTGCGTAACATTTTTCCAGGGCGTAAAAAAGTATTTTCCGGTCACTTTCATCCCTATTAAAAGTGTCCACAATCCTTTGAAGATAGAAATAATATATTCGATAAAAGACTTCATATCTGCCTATAAATCAATTAAAAATGAAATTTTGTCAGGACAACCAGAGCCATAAGCAAAATATTGGCCAGGTTGATGGGAAGAAGATATTTCCACTCAAGGGTTAATATCTGGTCAACACGCAGTCGCGGGAAAGTCCATTTGAACCACATAATTATAAAAATAACCCCGAAAACTTTCATAAAAAACCACACAACCGGAGGGATAAAATCCATTACATGATTAAAAGATTCAAAATTGCCAAAGTGCAAAGGCATCCACCCACCCAAAAATACCGTTGTTGCAACACCGGAAATAATGAAAAGATTGATGTATTCGGCCAGGAAGAAAAATGCAAATTTTATTCCTGAGTATTCTGTATGGAATCCTGCAGTTAGTTCTGATTCAGCTTCTGCAAGGTCAAAAGGACCGCGGTTGGTTTCTGCTGTTCCTGCAACAACAAACACAATAAAAGCAATTATAGCCGGTATATGCCCTGAAAATATAAACCAGGCATCCCGTTGCCCTTCCACAATTGTGGAGAACTGCATCGATCCGGCAAATACAACCATCGTCAGAAGTGAAAGCGAAACAGATAGTTCGTAACTTAAAATCTGGGCACCGCTTCGCATGGCCCCAATAAGTGAATATTTGTTGTTGCTCGACCAACCTGCAAGCAGGATACCGATTACTCCAACTGACGAAACTGCTGTGAGGTAGAAAACACCAATATCAAAATCGAGCGACTGCAGGCCTGGGGCAAATGGGATCACCGATATTGCAAGAAAAGAGGCTATGATAACTATAAAAGGGGCAATGTTATATAGAAATTTATCCGCCTTCCTTGGCATAATCAGTTCTTTCATTAACAATTTTATGAAGTCTGCAATCGTTTGGAGCAAACCCCAGGGGCCAACCCTCATCGGGCCCAGTCGCTGCTGGAAAGCTGCGCAAACCTTCCGTTCAGCATAAACCAATAACAATCCAAACAGAGCAACAAACAAAAGGTAAGAAGTCCCCACAATTAACCACTCAATAGTTGTGGCAGCAAAAGGTGAGAAGCTTTCGTTCAATCCCACATGAATATTGTGAGTGAAATTTGTAAAATCGTAAAAATTGAAAGCCATATAGAAGATATCTTAAGCGTCAGTGTTGATCATCAATATTTTTTTTACCGGTCAATATCAGGTATTACAAGGTCAAGGGTCGACATAATGGCAACCAGATCGGCTATTTTATGCCCTTTAACCATTGAATTCAGAGCAAACAGGTTAGAGAAACCAGGTGAGCGGAATTTTAAACGGTAAGGATTTTTCTTCCCGTCGCTTATGATAAATACACCAAATTCACCCCTCGCAGTTTCCACACGCTGGTAGAATTCTCCTTCCGGAAGTTTCAAAACACCTCTCATTTTCACTGCATATTCTCCTTCAGGTATATTATCTATCAACTGCTCGAGAATAGATAAAGACTCATACATCTCTTTGATTCTTACCTCATAACGGGCAAGCGTATCACATCTCAGATCAATAATCTCATTAAATTTCACCAAAGGATAAGCACTGTAAGGCTGATGTTTACGAACATCGCACGAGAAACCGGATGCCCTGCCGGAGGGACCGGTTACGCCATAATCAATTGCATCTGAAAGGGAGAGATGACCAATTCCGCCTGTACGTTCCCTGAAGATAACGTTCCCTGAAAGCAACTGATCATACTCTGGCAGCTTGGTCCTGAAGTATTTAATGAAATCCTTGACCCGCTTTTGAAAATTAGGGTGAATGTCAAACATTAATCCGCCAGGTGTATTATAGTTTACTGTTAATCTCGCCCCACAGGTCTCTTCAAAAATGTCGAGGATCATTTCGCGGTCACGCAGACCATAGAAAAAAGTAGTAAGTGCACCCATGTCCATTCCCAAAACGCACCACCACAATTGATGGGAGGCAAGACGGCTTAATTCGTCCATTATTGTACGAATATATTTCACTCTGTCGGGAACCTCAACCTGAAGCGCGTTCTCAACACACAAAGCTACTGCTTCGTTGTTCATGTGAGCCGAAAGATAATCCATCCGGTCGGTGAGATGAATAATCTGTGGATATGTCAATGCTTCACACATCTTCTCAATCCCGCTATGGATATAGCCAACATGTGGCTGTATATTAAGAACTTTTTCACCCTCCAGTCTGACAAGCATACGTAATACCCCGTGAGTAGAGGGATGCTGCGGACCCATATTTACCAGATATTCATCGGTTCTGAGCCTGTCGGTATTTATAATGACCTCTCTAATTTCGGACATAATTCTAACGTTCTACAATTCTTATTTCGTCCACATAATCTTTTCGCAGCGGAAAACCCCAACCGTCTTCCAGAAACAGGCGGCGTAAATCAGTATGATTATTGAATTGGACCCCCAGCAGGTCGTAAACTTCCCGTTCGTGGTATTTCGCTGTTATCCAAACATCACTTAATGTGTCGATTACCGGATTAACTCTATCTTTGGTCCTCACTTTAAGCACCATAACATGCCGGTACCTTGTTGACTCAAGATGGTAAATGATTGCCATATTTTCAGTATAATCCACACCTGTAAGACAGAAAAGATAATCAAAAGAAGCTTCTTCAATTTCTTTCAACAGGACAGCGGTTTCATGAAGCATGTCATCTTTGACAGTCATCTCAACATATTGATTTCCAAGTACAATTTCTGCATCGGAAAACCTTCCGGCCAGATAAGATTTTAATTCCTCATTGGTCATTTGAACTTTTATTTTTAAAGAGTAGTCTGATCAGATATAATTGGTTTTATTCCGGGGTCTTTTATCTTTCCAAAGTTTTTTTTGCGCTTAATTTTCTTTTGCAACTGCATGATACCAAAAAGCAAAGCTTCAGGTCTGGGTGGACATCCGGGAATATAAACATCAACAGGGATCACGTGATCGGCACCTTTAACAATGGCATAAGAGTTATAGTAGAACGGTCCGCCGGAAACTGCACATGCACCCATTGCGATAACATACTTTGGGTCAGCCATCTGGTCATAAAGACGCCGAAGGACAGGAGCCATCTTGTAATTTATTGAACCTGAAATAATAATCATATCAGCCTGACGAGGTGTGGCCCTTGCCACTTCCGTGCCAAACCTGGCAAAATCGTGGCGTGAAGCACCTGCTGCCATCATTTCTATAGCACAGCACCTTGTACCAAAAGTTAATGGCCACAATGAATTTGCCCGAGCCCAGTTTACAAGTGCGTCCAGCTGTGCCAATATGATACTACCACCCTCATATTCAGCAATTATAGGATAGTCATTCTTATCGAAATCACTCATCTTACTTATTCCCATCTTAACGCATGTTTTTTCCATCCATACAACAGACCCAGTCCTAAAATTGCAAAGAAGATCAGGATTTCAATAAAACCGGTTAAACCCGAATTTCTCATAACAATAGCCCATGGAAAAAGAAAAATAGTTTCCACGTCAAATATCAGGAACAAAATAGCAAATAAATAATAACCGACGGTGTATTGAAGCCAGGCATCACCAATGGTCTCTATACCACATTCGTAAGGTTCAAATTTTACTGCATTGACCGAAGTTGGGGGAATGTAACTCGAAAAAAGCATCGCCAATCCTACGAGAGTAATTGCTGCTAAAAAAAAGACTAATAGTGCGCTACTTTCCATATCTAAATTTTATTTCAATCTAAGTCAGTCATAAATATCACTTCCACTTACATTTTGGAAATGAAGCGGCAAATGTATTAATTTAAATTGTAGGCAATTCTGTTTCTTGCAATTTTTTTATTCAATTCAATAATTAACTACCCCTGTCTATCCGCAAAATGTATGAAAATCCCGCCTGGAGTTTACGCACATAATCGACAATTCACCCGATTTATCAATGACTTTTTCCTCTGTCAACCCAAGCAGGGAATCGATAATTGTTGCCTTGAAACTCGCCGCAATGATAAGCATACCTGATTTTAAACCCAAAGCGTGGTTGAGTGATGCCTTTTGAAGTTTCCATGTAGGGGTATGACTTTCAATCACCTGGAACGGAAATTTGAATTTTTCATAAAGTCGTTTGATTGAAAAGAGATTACTCTTCACCGTCTTCTGATCTGCGCCCCATCCTTCGTCAGCAAGAAAAATATCGATCATTGCACCGTTATGCCTGCCAAGATAACTTGACCACAGGGCAAGGTCTTTGCTTTTTTTCATATAGCCAACCGGCACAACAATATGTTGATAGATTTTGTCAATATCCGTTTTTGCCGATACGAAGAGAAATGGGAACGGCGCATATTGCAGCACGGGCAAAAGTTGTGGTACCGATTTTTTATGGCCGACAAGGACCAGACATTCAAAAAGCTCAGCCATATCCTTAAGGCTGTCAACAATATTCTGGTCCCTGACTAAATACCTGATCCTGATATTTGATGTTGATGGCAGAATTCTGGAAGCAATACCCCGTAAAAGTGCCTCGGCAATAACACTGCTCTCATGAATTTTTCGGTTTAACAGGTGAAAAAGACAAAGCTCTTTCCCGAGTGTTAATGCTATCATCATTCCATGCAAGATTGCATCGTCCATTCCTTCCGAAAAATTGCACCAGACAAATATCTTTTGTTCTCCGTTTTCCATTGGTCAAATTTAGAAAATAATTTCTGAGTCAATTCAATCAGGTAATTCAGCTTTTTTTCTTACTGCACTGATTGATCTCATTTGTATTTATCCAATATTCCAGTATGTTTGATTTAAAATAAATTAATCAGGCAAAACCATGTTGAACAGACAATTGTTAGCTCCGGAGAGTATTTTGGTAGTTGGTGCATCAAATAATATTACCAAACCTGGCGGAAAAATCCTTAAAAACCTTATTGAACACGAATATAAAGGCCGCTTGTTCGCTTTTAACCCAAATGATACAGCTGTACAGGGTGTTACAACTTTTAATACAGTTGAAGACTTGCCTGAAATTGATTTGGCTATTCTCGCGATTCCGGCTAAAAGTTGTCCTGAAATAGTTGAAATTCTGGCCACCACTAAAAATGTACGTGCTTTCATTGTGATATCCGGTGGATTTAGCGAAACAGGCGCCGAAGGTGCAACCCTTGAAAAAAAGATGGTTGATTCGGTGAAGAAAACGGGAGGTTGCCTTATTGGTCCCAATTGTATCGGAGTTCTGACACCTGACTATGCAGGTGTTTTTACAACCCCCATACCCAAGCTTGAATCGGGTGGGTGCGACTTTGTATCCGGTTCGGGAGCTACGGCAGTATTTATCATCGAATCAGCAATTCCGAAAGGATTACACTTTTCGCGCGTAATTTCGGTTGGAAATTCCGCTCAGATTGGAATAGAAGAGGTTCTGGAGTATTGGGACCTACATTCAGAAGAAGAGCTATCTTTGAGGGTAAAACTTTTATATATTGAAACTATCAACAATCCGGACAAATTCCTTTATCATGCAAGATCACTGGTCAACAAAGGGTTCCGGTTAGCGGCTATCAAAGCCGGAAGCTCTTCTGCAGGAAGCAGGGCGGCTACTTCGCATACCGGGGCAATAGCAAATTCTGATCTGGCAGTGGAAGCACTTTTTCGGAAAGTAGGTATTGTAAGGTGTTATGGAAGGGAAGAACTGACCACCGTGGCCGGAATTTTGATGACTAAAAAACTGGAAGGCAAAAACATGGCTATTATTACTCATGCCGGAGGGCCGGCAGTAATGCTGACTGATGCCCTTGAAGCCGGAGGACTGAATATTCCTCGTCTTGCTGATTCACAATTTAAAGAGAGGTTAAGAGAGAAATTATTTCCCGGTTCATCTGTCGAGAATCCAATCGATTTTTTAGCTACAGGGACTGCCGAACAATTGGGTGAAATTATCGATTCATGTGAAAATGATTTCAGTGAGATCGACGGTATGGCAGTTATCTTCGGAAGTTCCGGACTAACCTCAGTAAAAGATGTTTATGAGGTACTTGATAAAAAGATGAAGATATGTAAGAAACCAATTTACCCTATTTTGCCCTCTGTAATGAGCGTTAAAAAGGATCTGGCCTATTTTTTATCACATGGCAATATTAACTTCCCGGACGAAGTGTTGTTAGGAAGGGCGTTAACACGTGTATACCGTACTCCGGCCCCTTCCAATGAAAGTGTTATACCCGTCGGGGTTGATGTTCCAATGATCAGGCGAATAATCGATAGTTGCCGGACAGGTCAGCTACATCCGGACAAAATTCATGCCCTGCTTAGTGCTGCATCTATTCCTTATGTAAAAGAAGAAATTGTTTCTACAGTTGAAGAGGCTATTAAGGCAGCTCACATGATTGGATTTCCCGTGGTTATGAAAGTTGTTGGTCCTATTCACAAAACCGATGTCGGTGGAGTCTCGCTCAATATACGATCCGACGAGACGATCCGGTTTGAATTTAACAGGATGATGTCAATTCCTGACACATCAGCTATTATAATTGCGGAGCATGCAGAGGGGACAGAACTGTTTATAGGGGCAAAATATGAACCGAAATTCGGTCATATCCTTCTCTGCGGGATCGGTGGAATCTTTGTCGAGGTACTAAAAGATGTTACATCCGGGCTCGCACCGCTTACATTTGACGAAGCCTTGTCAATGATAAGGAATCTTAAAGCTTATCCTATGATTAAAGGATTCAGGGGAAAACCAGGTGTAAACAGGTATAAATTTGCTGAAATTATCATGCGGCTATCTTCGATGCTTCGATTTGCAACCGAAATCAAAGAGATGGATATTAATCCATTGATAGGCAAAGGGGATAATATTGTTGCAGTAGATGCCCGAATTACTATTGAGAAGTGAACACCAATTATTATTGGGAGGTTCACATTGAAGCAAAAAAAAGGGAGCCGGATTAAGCCCCCTTTTATTTTTTACTAATATCTTGATTAATTTAAAATCAATTTAAAATTCTGATCTTCGAAATACTTTGCAAATTCAAGATCAGTTTTGGCCAAGGCCTTGAAAGCAGGATCTTTTTTCACAGCGTTACCAAGGTTCTCGTACATCATACTTGTTTTTGCCGTACGTGCGCCAATTATTGCCTTGAGATATGAAATCCGGGCAGACTCAACCGTAGCAGCATTTAACGTCCGTAAGGCACCATTATTGTCGTTAGTCAACAACTGGGCCAAAGCATGATTGGCGACATTTTGCGATTCGTCGTTAAAAAGTTTTGTTGCAGTTTCATATTGACCCTGTATAATTTTGACGATGCCAAGGTTCTCGCTCACCTCTTTCCCGGCACCTGTTGCAGCTCCAAAAAGCACTTCCGCTTTAGCCAGATTTTTCTTCTTGAGTTCAACACACCCAAGATTATTCTGGATAATCGGATTTTTAGGATCTGATTTATCGGCCTTCTCCATATTAGCGGAAGCACCATCAACATCGTCAAGTGCAAACAGGACACCTCCCAGATTGTTGTAACCCCTCCAATCATCAGAAAAGACCTTGGTGAAATTGGTAAAAATAGTTTTCTGAGTCTGAAGATTTGTTGTCAGTGTCGCTGCATATAGAAGTTCTGCCTGATTCAGTTTATAAGGATCGTTTATTGCCAGCGCGCTAATCTCTTCATCTGTACGACCTATCAAATTGACAGATGCGGTGATTTTTGACCTGCGCAATTTCGGCAGTATATCGCTGGCGACAGCAGTAAAAGCAGCTGAGAGGTTTTTAATTTCGCGTTCGCGCACTTCAGGGTCGGAATACATAGAGAGTACCCGAAGGATCAACTCTTTATCCTGGATTGTTGACTTTTCCATCAACTCTTTGAAGCCATCCCAATCTTCCGGAGTATATCTCGCTTTGAGTTCAGTCTTAACTTTACTCTTTTTAAAATCCGATTCAATAACCTTAGTTGTCGAACCTTCGCGCTTCTCAGAAAGCTTAGTATTTAACTCCAATTTGCCATCAGGAGATGCATAAGCTGATATTTCCACCCCTTTAAGCTCCTTACGATCAGCTTTATAAGCATCTGTTACATACTTACTCAATTGTTTGATCTCGTCCTTGGTGAGTTCCTGTTTGCGAACTTCGGAGCTGTTAATCAAATAGATAAGATCTGCAACATATTTATCAGGCACAATCCTTTGGAACTTATCTATTGTAGGGTCATAGATTCCTGTTGTATTTTTCCTTTTCTGGAAACCAAGAATGGTGAGTGGACTGTTATCTACAAGTGTACTTGTGGCAATAACGCCATTTGCCAGTTTAATAGGGTCAAAATCAAGCGATTTACGCCCCTTGGAAGCACGAATCTTCAGGACCAGTTCCGACTTGCGCATTGAATTTTCATAAGGAATAGCTCCCTTAGAAGACACACTACCGCCGCCGGCAAAGTTAATAACCTTATTATTGGCCTTTACCAATTCGCCCTGAAGGAAGAAAGGTTCATAAAATTTCTCACCTTCTGGCGTGATCAACACAGGTGTTGCGACTATTGAGGCTTTTTTCAGGAAATATTTCCCTGGTATACTTCCCTGCAATGCCATGTCAACCTTGCCATTGTGAGCTTCAAGCGTTTCCGGAACAACGGAATAACTCATTTTCCCGGCTTCCTTCTTCATTTTTTTCAGGGATGCACAGCTCATTAGAACAAAAGTGCCAAAAATGAATAAAACCAAATAACAGAATCTAAAATTTCTCATACAATAAATGATTGATGAATTAATTGTCAGTTTTTTTCCTCTAAGTACAAAAATACAATCTTTTAATGTTAAAAAAAAACAATTTTAACAATTTAAATGAATTAAACAATATCATTTTTAAAAAGGGCACGGTTGATTCTGCCGGAAAATTTATTCCTGAATATTAAATCCTTAATTAGTTGATAATCTGAATTGTTTTTAACAAAATCAATATTTGATATATCAATGATTAATACAGGAAAATCAGTCTGCTGGGAAAAAAAATTGAAATATCCCTCCCTGATTGTCTTAAGGTAGCCATATTCGATCGATTGTTCATAGTCACGGCCACGCTTCCTGATGTTTTCGATAAGCAGATTTTCAGGTAAATGTAAATATACATAAAGGTCCGGCTTTGGTAATCGCTCGTAAATTATGTCAAAAAACCTGCGGTAGAGATTATACTCGTCGGGGGCGAGGGTATTCCGGGCAAAGATCAAAGATTTCATGAAATAGTAATCGGTGATCGTTAGTTCGTGAAAAAGATCACGGCTTGCAAGATCATTTTTTAATTGAGTGTAACGTTCCGCGAGAAAAGTGAGTTCAAGTGGAAATGAATATTTGGCCGGGTCGGCATAAAACTTAGGCAAAAACGGATTATCAGAGAATCTTTCCAGGATTAGTTTGCTGTTAAGATCAACACTCAGCAATGTTGCAAGGGTTGTTTTTCCGGCACCTATATTCCCCTCAATTACCAGATAATCAATACTCATAAAATAAATTCTTATAAGTTTCGAATTTACAAAAAATAACAGGACTAAAAAAGGGAATTCAAAATACCCTTTTAACCGCAAGGAACACTAAAGATTGGGAGCCCATGGTGTTCCTGGCGATTAGCTGATGCTTTATCTTATGACTATCTTCCTTTAACTAATTTATTGATTTGGCTTCTTCAGTGAATGACTATGTCCAGGTTCTTTCACTTCAGTACGTTCATGGTGGGCACCGCGATTGCTTTTTTCACCTTCACCATGTCCTTCAGGCTTTGGAAGTAAAGCTTTGCGGGAAAGTTTAAGTTTTCCGGAGCACTGATCGACTTCGAGCAGTTTAACCTCAACGATATCGCCTACCTTTAAAACGCTTTCAGGGTTTTCGATCCGTTTCCAGTCTATTTCCGAAACGTGCAAAAGTCCCTCTTTCCCGGGCATTATTTCAACAAAGGCCCCAAATTGCACGATAGACTTCACCTTCCCCTTGTAAATTTCTCCAACCTCGGGGATTGCAACAATTGCACGTATTCTGGCAATTGCTGCCTCTATTGCGTCCTTATCGGGGGCACTGATCTCAATTCGGCCAAGATCATCGATCTCTTCGATTGAAATTGTCGCCTTGGTATCAGCCTGAATCTGTTGAATAATTTTACCACCAGGACCAATAACGGGCCCGATCATATCTTTCGGGATCATCATTGTAAAAATCCGCGGGACATTCGGTTTGTAATCTTCGCGGGGTTCGCTGATCACCTCAAGTAGTTTATCAAGTATATGGGACCGGCCCTCTTTTGCCTGTTGCAAAGCTTTAGCCATGACTTCATAGGACAAACCTTCAACTTTAATATCCATCTGGGTAGCAGTAATCCCTTTTATCGTACCTGTAACCTTGAAGTCCATATCTCCAAGATGATCCTCATCACCAAGAATATCGGAGAGAATGGCAAATTTATCAGATCCTTTATCTGTGATAAGCCCCATTGCAATCCCTGAAACAGCTCTTTTCAGTTGAATACCTGCATCGAGCATAGCCATGGTTCCGGCACAGACGGTTGCCATTGATGACGAACCGTTAGATTCAAGAATATCTGAAACTATACGGACAATATAAGGGAATCCTTCCGGTATCATCCGTTTTAGTCCCCTGTGGGCCAAATTCCCATGTCCGATTTCACGACGGGAAAGACCCCGCGGGACTTTTGCTTCACCAGTACTAAATGGAGGGAAATTATAATGTAATAAAAAGCGTTCCCTTCCTTTGAGGGTAACATTATCAATTATTTTCTCATCCATCTTGGTTCCTAAAGTGACACTGGTCAGTGATTGTGTCTCACCCCGGGTGAAAATTGCAGAACCATGCGACCCTGGTAAATATGATACTTCACCCCATATCGGCCGGATCTGTGTTGTGGAACGACCATCAAGACGTATTCCGTCATCAAGGATCATTCTTCGCATTGCTTCTTTTTCAACATCGTGATAATATCTGGAAATCAGTCCCATATTTATCCCGGAAGACTCTTTGCCTTCGCTGTGGAGAGTTACAAAATCTTCCTTTATTTTCGCGAATGAACTAACGCGCAAATGCTTGTCATTTATAAGCAAGCGGGCTGTATTGTAAGCCTTCTGATAAGTTTCTTTCCAGATTAGTTCCCGAAGTACCTCGTCATTTAGCTCATGGCAATATTCACGTTTCGTAACGCCTATTTCGGCCGCCAGTTCCAGTTGTATTTTGCAATGCATCTTAATATTGTCGTGTGCAAATTTGATGGCATCAAGCATTTCTTCTTCCGAAACTTCGTCCATCTCACCCTCTACCATCATAATGTTATCATACGATGCCCCTACCATAATGTCAATATCGGCGGTGGCAAGTTGTTCTGCTGAAGGGTTAATAACAAAATTGCCATCAATCCTGCTAACACGTACTTCTGAAATCGGACCGTTAAACGGAACATCTGAAACCGCAAGTGCGGATGATGCAGCTAATCCGGCCAGGCAATCCGGCATTTCATTTTTCCCGGATGAGATCAGGGTTATCATAACAACCGTTTCTGCATGGTAATTATCAGGGAATAAAGGACGTAGAACGCGGTCAACTAAACGGGCGGTCAGAATTTCATCATCAGATGGCCGGCCTTCCCTTTTAAGAAATCCGCCCGGGAATCGTCCGGCTGCAGAGAATTTTTCACGGTAATCAACCGAAAGTGGCATGAAATCGACGTTCTCAGCAGCTTCAAGTGCAGAAACCACAGTAGCGAGCAACATTGTATCACCCATTTTTACCACAACAGATCCGTCGGCTTGTTTTGCCAATTTCCCGGTCTCGATGCTGATTGTACGTCCATCGCCCAGATCAATTGTTCTACTTACAGCTTTGTACATAATTTAAAAGAATAATTTTATTAATACTAAAAACAAATGGGTGGGGCTTTAAATATCCGAAAAAAGGCAATCCGGAAATTGCCTTTTAAGAAAGTTGTTTATTTACGAAGATTGAGGTCTTTAATAATAGCACGATAACGGTCAATGTGTTTTCGTTTCAGGTAATCAAGTAGCGAACGGCGTTTACCAACTAACCCGATAAGCGCACGCTGGGTACCAAAATCTTTTTTATTTACTTTCAGATGTTCTGTAAGGTGACTAATCCGAAAGGAGAAAAGTGCAATCTGTCCTTCTGCGGAACCTGTGTTAGTGGCGCTAACACCATACTTTTCAAAAATCTCCTGCTTTTTTTCAGTAGTTAAATACATTACTTATAATTTAAAAATAATACAATCATTGCGCCGTAGTATTCGGGTTCGATAACAACGGATCAACATTAATTAAAAAACCAGCACAAAAGTACAAAATTATCCCATAATACCTACATAGTTTTAAATAGTTATCAAAGACTTATATTACAGATAGTTTTTGCTCAAACTTACATTTCCCCTGTCAGAAAATTGTTGAGATTCCGGACTTGTTCTGGCGATCCAAGTACAAATAGCTGGTCAGGCAAACTTAGCACATAATCGGCTCCCGGATTAAAAAAATATTTACCATCCTTATTCTTCAGTCCTATTATAGTTGTACCTGTAACATTTGAGAGGTTCAATTCACCAATTGTTTTTCCCTGTTTTGATACGGACATATGCATGCAGTTCACTTCGTGGATACTGATGTCGCGATTACGCTGAAGCAAAATATATTCCATAAATTCAACCACATCGGGTTGAGTAACCAAACGTGCCATTCGCTGTCCTCCCATCCTTTCCGGCATAATCACATTAGTAGCTCCTGCCCTCCTCAGTTTGGTGTCCGAACCGATTTCAGAAGCCCTGCTGATGATTGTCAGATCAGGATTCATACTTCGGGCTGTAAGAACAACAAACATATTGTCTGCATCGTTTGGCGTGGTAGCTATTAAAGCTTTTGCATGGTCAATCCCTGCAGTTCTAAGAACCTCCTCATTCGTGGCATCACCCTGAATATAAAGAAGGTTAGGATCATCCTGAATTCGTGAAATGACATTTTCCCTCCGTTCTATGATCACAAACGGATGGTTATGATCAGTCAGTTCAAGTGCTGCCTGCTCACCATTACGACCATACCCGCATATAATCACGTGATCGGTCAATCTTTCAATCCTTTTGCTCACCCTGTTAGTTTTTAATTTTTTTACAAATTCACCATCGAGAAAAAACCTGACTATACTTGACCCAACAAAGGTAAAGCTTCCCAGACTAAAAATAATTAAAAATGAAACAAACAACTTCCCTTCCGGGGACAAAGGACTGACCACCTCAAAACCAACCGTCGAAATAGAAAGGACGGTCATGTATAAAGAGTCAACAAATCCGTATCCCTCAATAAAATGAAAACCGAGTAAACCGCATACAAACACAGAAGATACTAATATTACAGCAATTCTGAAAGTTTTTGATGTACGTTGTTCAAACTGGTTCATGCAATATTATTTTATGTCCGATAGTACAGTAAAGGCATCTTTTTGGTTCACAATAGTTTCGCTGCAACTGTAGCAAAGCCTGCGATTCGAGGGCATTTACCGCCACTACACCTGTTCCTGCCCACCTTTTTATCAGACTGTTATTTTCAGCAGGTATCTGTTCAAGTATTTCAAGTGCTCTATCCTTCAAAATTAGTTTATTTTGACTTTCACCAAACAGAAAATAGAATGGAACCACAACATTTATTACAATTAGACTGAAAATCTGTTCGCCAAACACCTTTTTCCTGTAAACTGAAGGTTTATTAAAGCTGTAATGATTGTCCCAGTAATCTGAAGCAGTAACAGTAAACAGGTTCTTCAGGTCTTCAAGATTGGCAGAATCAATCACAGCAGAAAAAAGCCCCCTTGAATTATAAATAAGTTTAGCGAATTGCGCAATTCTGATCGTCGGAAAATTTCCCGGATGCATTCTCATAAATTTCCAGAGATGGCCCGGTACAGCTTTTAACCCCCACTTCAAAGCCAGAAAACGGTACTCATTTCGCAGTTCAATATAGTACTTGTCGCCGAAAAGTTCCTCTCCCAGTAATCCTGCCTGTCCAAAAAGGAGAGCCTCAATCTGAAATAACGAGTCGTGATGATGTGCCAGCACTGACTGAGGTAATGAACGCGCAAGCAACTCAAAAGGGAGTGTATTCTCCCTCAGGCCAAAACTCCGGGCCAGCAGGCAATAAAATGTTTCACCCCAATCTTCTTTTGTTTCTGACAGAAGAGTACTGATGGCATCAATTTTTTGCTTTAACCTTTCAATAACAAGTCCGTTAAGAAAAAATCTGATTCTGAAAGGGTCAACCTGATACAACATTGAAGCACATCCTATCCAATCGTGACTTCGTAAAAGGGTTTCGTAATTATTTTCAATCCATTCAGGCCATTTTATCACCATAACAGGCACTTTCGAACCTGAATCATTACAAACCTGGGCGTCAGCCAAAGCCACAACATGAAGAATTGTGTTTCTGTATACCGGATCATTCTGATGCCCATGTCTGTTCCAATCTGATGCCCTGAGATGTATTTCGATATTCCCAGCCCAGAAAGTGGCTCCAATCCGTAACCTGGCATCAAAGAAATCGGGGCCCGCATGTATGTTTTGTATTCCGGGATGGACAATCTGAATCAATTCACCTTCATTTGTGAAAAGGGAATTGTCACTATATAATTTATGTTTCCAGATAAAATGGAGAAATTCCTCTTTCATAGGCTCATGAAATTAGCTTATGGAAAGATACGAAAATTTGAGCAACTTTTAGTTAATAATGTAATGTAGTGATGAAGAAACTATTCAGAAACTTTACGGAGAACTGTGATTCCATCCCTGACAGGAATGATAAAAGTTTCGACGCGTGGATCGTCTTTTACAAAATCATTAAACTGCATAATACCAATTGTTTGTTCATCAGCATGTTTAACGTGCTGAACAACTTTGCCTCCCCAAAAAGTGTTGTCTGCAATAATTACTCCGCCAATTGTTACTTTTGGAAATACAAGGTTGTAGTGTGATAAATATTTCCGCTTATCTGCATCAATAAAAACAAGATCGAACCTCTCATCCAGTTTGGGAACAATTTCCCCGGCATCACCTATATGCTGAATAATGCGATCTCTCATTCCGGACTCATCAAAGAAGGAGGTAGCCAAATTCTTCAACTCTTCATTAATCTCTATTGTATGAAGTAATCCTCCTTCACTCAAACCCCTGATCAGACACAATGCAGAGTAACCAGTGTATGTTCCGATCTCCAGGATTCTTAATGGTTGTACCAGCTTACTAATCAATACCAGAAGCGATCCCAGTAAATGATCGGAGCACATACGGCCATTAACCATCCTGAGTTGTGTCTGCCGATAAATCTGCTCCATCAGTGGACTCTCTTCTTCTATATGGGACAATAGATATTGCTCCAAAACTTTATCTAACTTTATCATTTAATGTCGATTTAGTGTTATTTATAAATCAGCACCGATAATTTCCCAAAATCCAGAATCTCATTTGCAATGTTCATAATCCGTGATGGATTAAGTGCATCGATCTTTTTATAGATAACATTAAGCCCATCCATTTTATTGTAGATAAGAAAGCTCTTCCCAAGAGTTAACATCATATCTTCATGATTTTCCTGGGACATTGCCAGCTGACCGACTATCTGTTTCTTTGCTTTACTGATCTGAATATTGCCCAGTAATTTATTCTGAAGAATTTTAATCTCACGTTTGATCAGCGAAATTGCCTTATCAAGATTATCCTTATCTGTTCCAAAATAGATGGTCAGCGTTCCCGTATCAGAGTAAGCGGTATATGATGACTCAAGATTATAAGCAATCCCGTTTCTTTCTCGCAGTGCCAGGTTAAGCCTCGAATTTCCCGATTGGCCTCCCAGAACACTATTTAATAAGGCAAGGCCAATCCTGTCGGCATGGAATACATCATATGCCACACCACCGATCAGGCAATGGGCTTGAAAAGTCTCCTTTTCGATGGACTTAAACCGGGGTATATAACCTGTGAATTTTGGGCGGTTGAAAGTGCGGCGATTTTCCGGGAAAGGGCTGAAGTAACGTTCAGCAAGATGAAAAAACCGCGTTCCGGTTATCTTTCCCACCGAACATATTACCATCTGGTCGGTGTTATATTTGATTGCCATAAACTGCTTAATATCCTCACGGGTAAATACCTTCACATTTTCAGGTGTCCCCAGTATATTCCTTCCGATCGGGTGACCTTCGAAAATCAGTTCCTCAAACTCATCAAAGATAAGTTCAGACGGAGAATCATTGTAAGAATTAATTTCATCAATAATCACATCTTTCTCCTTTTTAAGCTCCTGATCCGGGAACGTGCTGTTAATCAGTATATCACTGAATAGTTCTATTGTCCGTTGGTAATATTCCGTAAGAAATGATGCATGAATCGCGGTCTCTTCTTTTGTAGTATAGGCGTTCATCTCTCCACCCACATCATCAAGACGGCTTAGAATATGAAACGATTTCCTTTTAAATGTACCTTTAAAAATTGTGTGTTCAATAAAATGTGCCATACCTTGTTCGTGCGGGGCCTCGTCGCGTGAACCTGTATTAATGATAATCCCGCAATGGGCAACCGGTGAATCAACCCACTTATGAACCAACCGGATCCCATTGGGCAAAAGGGCAGAAAAATATTCCATTAATTAGTTTTGAACAAGTTGCAAAAGTATTGAATTTTATTGATTTTTTTTTATCTGCGCTTGGTGGCAAATAAAATTTGATTAGTTTTGCCACGCATTATAAAACAAGGTGCCATAGCTCAGTCGGTAGAGCAACGGACTGAAAATCCGTGTGTCCCTGGTTCAATTCCAGGTGGCACCACCCAAAACGGACCCGAAAATATAAAAAACCTGATTTTCGTTTGAAGATCAGGCTTTTTTTTCGTATAATGCGGTGAATATAATCCAGTTAAAAGATCGGGATTACCTGTTTCCACATCAGAAATTTAAAACAACACTAATGTGAACCGGGCAGGTCAATTTTCAACTTCCTGAAAACATCCAGGGCCTGTGCATCATTTGGATCAAGTTTAAGAATCTTCCGAAAATAATTTATTGAAGTGGCCCTTAATGAATCAGATTGTTTCTTATCTGTTTTGATGAATCTTTCACCGTTCAGAAAATAATAGGAACCCAGGTATTTATAACATTCAATTAATGACCGGCGATTCTTATTTGAATCGCCGGATTCGAGTATTGAGGAAGCTTTTTCGTAAGATTCCTTTGCGATATTAGTCAATGCTTCAGGATCCAGCAGAGAGTTTATTCGTCCTTTCCAAATAAAGCCACCAGCATACCGGGGATTAAGAATAGTAACCATTGTAAATGCGCTATCAGCGTAGTGATAATATAGCCGCTTTGTTTCTCTGATATTTACGCTATCCTGAAATGGAATCTTTCTTTCTGTCAGAAGCTTAGAAAGTGAATCAAATTTAGTGCGGTACACTTCACCTTCAAAATAGTACTCCTTGCCGGTCAGAAACCATGTGTTAACTTTATCTGCGCCATTTGCGATCATTTTTTTATAAGCGGATGCGGCATCAATATGCATCCTGTTTCTGGCATATAGTTTAGCGAGATCTTCATAAATCTCGACCTTTGCCGAATCTCGAGTCAAAGCCTTCTTGTAATTTTCAATAGCAAAAGTATCATTACCACATTTTTGCAGTAAACGGCCATAATAAATATAATCAGAAACAATGATTTTTTCCGGATCGTGAAGCTTAAAGAATTTAGCCATATATGCCACACCTTTCTGATACTCTCCGGTTTCAAAAGCAATATATCCCCTGATCCTAAGTAGTACAGATTCATCCGAATTCTGTTTCAATACTTCTTCCAAAAGCCTTGCAGACTCATTGAATTTTTTATTAAAGAAAAGGATGATTGCATACCGCTCCTTATCATCAAAATTTATTTCTGCCTTACTCATATAGATCTGATAGTTCTTTTCAGCTTCTGCATATTTTCCTACTGAATAATACAAATCACCAAGATTTTTGTAAACCAGTATCTGATCACTATTAACCTCTATACTCTTTGTAAAAGCAGTAATTGCATCACGGTAAGAACGTGAATAAATATGAGATAAGCCAAGTTTGCGATAAGCAAGCACATTGGACCCATCAAAAAATATTGCCCTTTCATAAGCATTTGTTGCGTTTCCAAATCTGCGGCCAACAGTTTCATAATCTCCAAAAGCAACGTGCAGCGGGGCATATTTTGAATCAAGTTCAATCCCTTGTGTTAAATATATTTGCCCCGTTGCAGTATCTTTTTTAGATAGCCCTAAACAACCCTTGACAATTTCATAATATATTTCCGGATTTTTCCGGTCGGTCCTTCTCGCTTTTTCAAAAAAGTCAATCTGACCCTTGTGATCCCCTTTTAAAAGAGCTATCTTTCCCATACCTATAAGTGGGAACGGCGACTTGGGATCAAGTGACAGACCCTTTTGATAAACTAATTTAGCACTATCAGGCAATTTCAACCCAAGATAAGAATCACCAAGTAAACAATAACATCTGACATCTTCGGGTGAAGTTTTCAGTTGGCCAAGAAAAAAATTTCGTGCATGATGATATTGATTATCATTGAGATACAATAGGCCAGACTTAAGGTTTGACTGAGCAGAAACATTAAGAAGCGTCAAAATAACCAGGATTAAAAGGAAAAATCTGCGTTTCATTTTATAATATCGTATTTGAACTATTTGCGGGTATAAATCTATATTAAAATTCCTTTCTGACATTTATAACCCTGGTTGGTGCTATTGCCGGAAGAATGCCGGATTTTAATATTATACGTTGGCCTTTATCGCTTGCCAAAAAAGAGGAGAACCCTGTTACCAGCCCATTACGTGGCTCAGTGTTAATTATATAGATATCCCGTGTCAGTGGATAAATATGATCAGGGAGGTAGGCCTGATATGGCTTGTAGCTATTGCTTTCATCAGGTCGTGAACTATCACTGACAGACACGACTCTTATTTTTTTGTGAAATGAGAGGTGTAAAGAATCGTTGCTATTACTGATCCAACTGGCACCTATAAAACCCAAAACTCCGGTATGGGTACTTGTGTATTCAATTACATCCCGGTTATACTCAAGAGCAAACACCATGTTGCCGGCTAATTTCCCATCGCAAATTGAATCGGCCAGATATTTGATAATTCCCGATTTCTCATTATCGAATACAACTTTTATTTTTCCTGAAGTTGAGCCGGGATTAATCTGTTTCCACTGGTCCAACCTGCCTGTGAGAATATCTTTGATCTGATTAATGGAAATAATTGTATCATTGTTCGACGGGGAAACAATCAAAGCAATGGCGTCAGTAGCAATTTTAGTCTGGCGAGGAAAAATCCTCTTTTGTCTGAAGAGTGCCTTCTCGTCAGTAGTTAAGGATCTTGAAGCAGCAATTAACTCAACATCTCCATTTATCAGTTGACGGAAAGCCTCATTTTCAGTGACATATTTGGCATTCAATTCAGTATAGCCATATATTGCGCTGAAAACATCCAATTCAGCTTCAATAACCGGACGGAATGTTTCGTCGGCACATATTTTTGATATTCCAGTTGTGGGAGTATTCCGGTATGGGTCACTTTTGAAAAACCTGCAGCTATTGGTTATCAGAAGCAATAAAAATAAAAACCAACTACTCTTCATCAACTTGCGCTTTAATAACCCTGGAATAGGAATAGATTCTAAAGAGACCATATAATATTAATATAATACCAATAAAAACCCTCCCTGAATCACTTACCGGGAGCGGCAATATTTCGGAAAACAAAAATGTCCCTCCCAGCCCTAAATAAATCAAAGCCATAAATACCTTAAAAACCAAAAAAATATTTTTCCATCCCCTCATCTCAGCCAGTTATTACTGCAGGATAAATTTAAAAGGAACTGTATAGCTGACAAGTACCGTCCTGCCTCCCTGTTTGCCGGGACTCCAGGCCGGCATTTTTTCCAAAACCCTTACGGCTTCTTCATCACATCCGCCTCCTATTCCGCGTACAACCTTAATACGCCCGATTTTCCCTTCCCTATCGATAACAAAATTAACGACTACAGTACCGGCAATCCCGTTTTCAGAGGCAAGAGGAGGATACCGGAGGTTGTTATGTATAAACTTCACCATTTCATTTTCCCCTCCGGGAAATTGAGGCATCTGTTCAACAATTACTAAAGGCTCATCGGTTTCCTCTGTTATCTGGTTGTTTACAGTTGCAACCGGTGCAGCAACATCATCAGTACCTTTGTCGAAAGTAACATTGCTAATTGCTTCTTTTGCATCAAGTACTTCCTTCTGCATTACCGGCTGCTCTTCATCCAGTATTAACTCGTCCGGTTTAATTACAGGAGGAATAAACTTAATTGTATTCCGTATCGGAGGCGGAGGCGGAAGCTCCTTTAGAATTTCATCCTCCTTTGGCCTATCTATCTTAATGTTAGTAAGTGTCCTGATGCTTACATCCTTATCAACTTTTTTAGGCATAATCTGTCTTAATAAAACCGGTGCCGAAACTAACAATATAAAAACAATACTTGCAATAAGTAAAGCTTTAAAGTGTCTTCTTGAAGAGTTTTTCCTCAGCTCATATGCACCGTATTCATGGTTTTTAGCCTCAAAAACCAGGTCACACCATTCGTTGGAAAATATATTATTATTTGCTGCCATCAGAAATCAAATTTCAGAAATTCTTTTTTGCCAAAAGCTCCAGATCAAATGGTGTTATATCTACAATAGCATAGCGTCCGATGTTGCATATAGCCATTTCGTCCAGAATATCTATAAGGTTTCTGTAAGACGAAACATCAGTACCTTTTATAACAACAATAGGGGCTTTCTTATCCCCGATAATCTCATCTTTTCTCTTCTCGAACTCCTTATCCGAAATTTTCCTGGCTTCCTTTTCATTTTTAAGGTCACGAACCTTTACCATTACATCATAATTTTTCTTAATTAAAAACTGACGGATTCCCTTCGGAGAGTAGTTGGTCTCAATCAATACCGGGTCAATGTCATTTTCACGTGTGCCCTCATAGTAAAAAACCTTATTTTCTTTACCGAGAAGAATCGTTACAGCCCTTGAAGCCTTAATACTGGATTGATCCTTCTCCTCTACCTTATCTTTTGAAGGTAACGCAATCTCCATTGTCTGAGGTTTACTCAGTGTAGTGGCCAACATAAAAAATGTAATAAGCAAAAAACCCAAATCAACCATTGGTGTAAAATCCACCCTGGTCGACATCTTCCTGGTCTTGCCCTTTTTTCTGACTTTACTACTATCCTGAGCTATTTCAGACATGAATTATTTAGTTTTCCATTATTCATAATCAGTTGCATTTTTAAGACTTGTAAGCAGATTGTACCTACTCTCACCAATATCCTGCAAACCTCCCATTAACTTTTTAATCACCGGATATGTAGTTTTCTGATCAGCTTTAATTGCAATCCGGTAATCCTTATTAATACTTTTTGCCAGGCGCACCCAGTTTTTAAACTGATTATCGAGCGAGTCGCATGGGATACCAACTGCATTCCCTGCCATTTCACGCTCTTCAGTTTTCAGTGCCAGATATGCTTTCATAAGGTTTATCGGAACGCCAAACATATTGATCAGACTGAACTCTTTCAACTCGGCGGAACTAAAAGTTACATTATATGCAGCACCCATTTTCGTCAGAAGTTGAATTCTGTTTTCCTGCCCGTCAATACCAATGAAAACCTTTCCATTCGCATCAACCAGAATTGAAATGATGTTCCGGTCAGGTATTTTAATCTCTGAAATTGACGATGGAGTATTCACCACTACCGGTTCTTTTTGCGTAAAGTTCGATGTGAGCATAAAAAAAGTCAACAATAAGAATGCCACGTCGCACATTGCGGTCATATCAATAGCCGTGCTCTTCCGTTTTATTTTTACTTTTGGCATAGCTCCAAATTATAAAAAATAATTAGTGCTTCGCAGCAAATGTTTGAACAATGCTATAACCTGCCTCATCAATTGAGTAGGTAAGCTTATCAATTTTGGTTGTGAAATAATTATACATTACAACAGCGAGTGCACCTGTTCCAATACCGAAGGCTGTATTAATAAGTGCCTCTGAAATACCCGTTGATAAAGCAACCGAGTCAGGGGCACCTGCGTTTGCCATGGCAGCAAATGAACGGATCATCCCAAGTACTGTTCCTAAAAGGCCCATCATTGTTGCCACAGAAGAAATTGTAGCCAAAGCGGGAAGGTTCTGTTCAAGACTTGGGAGTTCAAGTGAAGTCGCCTCTTCAATATTCTTCTGGATATCAAGAAGTTTTTGCTCTTTAGTCATTGTTGTATCTTTTTCGAGCAGGCTATATTTTGTCAGTGCTGCTTTTGAAACACTTGCAATCGAGCCTTGAAAATTGTCACACTCTGAAATTGCCCCTTTAATATCATTATCAGCAAGGAAATCTTTAATAGTCTCCACAAAATCAACCGCTGACCCTTTTCCACCAGCTTTATTGATTGTCAGGAAACGTTCAATCGAGAACGCCAGTACAACCAGCAATAAAGTCATAATTACAGGTACAATAAATCCACCTTTATAAATGACACCAAGATAGTCTCCGGGGATAGGTGCGTTTGCGGAATTATTCCCCTGGAAATTACCCGGAGCTCCCATAATAAATATAAATACCAATAACGCTATAATAAACGATACCGGAATTACCATAGCAGAAAAAGTGTTCTGAATCTTCAATAAACCTTTTTTTGATTTCATACTATAAATTAATCGCGTTGAATTATATTAAAAACAAGGGGAAACAACCCCCGTTTTATGAAAAATTATGATTAATAATTTTTCATAAAAAATTGCAACAAACTTCATAAAATTTGAGCTGCTCAAAACTACAAACAAAGTACTAAGATTGCAACTACAATTCGACGAAAGTTGGAGTCTTTCATTTCATTACACCGGGAACATAAAAGTACGAATCCGATTCAATCCGTAACAATTACGAAATATTTTACCTTTGCAAAGTTCATACATAAATAAAAATTAGCCTTGAAGTTTAATTGTGGCTTTTTCGAAATCGATAATGGCATTTCGTGAATATAGAAAATCACATCCGATTAATCCGGCAATCTTTTTATCTGAGAATTTCGCATACTCATTATTGATATGCATGAAATCGACCAATGCAACCTGAAGCATTCCAAAGTTGTGCCTTCCCAGTTTTAATTCCGGAATCGTCCCGGAATTTGTCTCAACAACTTCTTTCCCCAGACCCGTAGCCATTACTGTATCAGCATCGTCAATTAGGTAGCAGCCACTCAATGATGCATCAAAAACACTTTTGGAGGCACCAGTATCAATGACCCACCAATACGATTCAAGTTCCTTAAAATCGGCCCGTATCAGCGGATGATACGTCTTTGCTTCAAGTTCAACAATCTCAAAATATATTTCCAGAATCATTTATGGCCAATTTAGCAAAAAAGAAGGTGTCTTTGAAGTAAAAAATAATTAAATTATTTATTATTCATATCATCAAGTATCTCCATCACTTCGCGTACCTGGGATTCGCTCGCCTTCAGCATTTCCATCTCTTCCCCGTTCAGTTGCAGTTCAACAATTCTTTCGATACCGTTTCTTCCCAGAACTACCGGAACGCCAAGGTAGCAGTCTTGAATGCCGTACTCGCCAAGCAGCTGTATACACACAGGAAAAATCCGGCGCTGATCCTTTACAATCGCTTCTACCATCTGAGCCGCTGCCGCTCCCGGTGCATACCATGCAGAGGTACCTATTAGTTTTACCAATTCTCCTCCTCCGGCTTTGGTACGGTTGATGATACCTTCCAGTACCCCAGATCCCAGCAGTTCAGTTACAGGGATTCCTCCTACTGTGGTGTAACGAAGTAACGGGACCATAGTGTCGCCGTGGCCCCCTAACAGCATGGCCTGGATCTCTTTCGCAGAGATATTAAGCGCTTCCGAAAGAAATGCCCGGTAACGCGCAGTATCCAGGATACCTGCCATACCCATTACCCTGGTCCGGGGCAATCCTGACGCGATATGGGCCTGGTATGTCATAACATCCAACGGATTGGAAACAATGATGATTATGGCATCCGGAGAGTACTTAACAACATTCTCAGTTACTGATTTTACAATCCCCGCATTGATCTGAATCAGATCGTCGCGGCTCATACCAGGCTTACGCGGTAATCCCGACGTAATTACAACAACATCCGAACAACAAGTACGGGAATAATCATTGGTGACACCTACCGTAAGGGTATCATAACCATTTATCGGGGATTTCTGCCTTATATCAAGTGCCTTGCCCTCAGCAAGACCTTCCTTGACGTCCAGGAGGATTACCTCATTTACAACCTCACGATATGCCAATAAATCGGCACATGTTGCCCCAACATTACCTGCACCTATAACTGTAACCTTCATAAAAATCTATTTATGTCCTTAAATAACAGAGTTTACTGCCGATATATAATATCACCGCAAATTTAGACAGTTT
>Ga0247842_10000810_pt1 | contig 59316 bp, 54 predicted proteins | sample LaCruzMarch2015__3_FD_192411 | JGI IMG/M metagenome (GOLD analysis project Ga0247842, IMG submission 192411) | Freshwater microbial communities from meromictic Lake La Cruz, Castile-La Mancha, Spain - LaCruzMarch2015_19m | ecosystem: Environmental > Aquatic > Freshwater > Lake | place: Spain... | reverse complement strand
GAACCCTTAATCTCTTTTGCGAAAAATGCTAATATTATCAATGTAGAATTACCACAGGTGCCGCGGTAGCTCAGTGGTAGAGCACTGGTCTGAAAAACCAGGTGTCGTTGGTTCGATCCCAACTCGCGGCATTTTTTATATTCCCGGTAGCTTCACCAGAATACCACCTGATGAAAAACGCGGGAGCCGGATTCGGAGATAAATGCCCATCGTGAACAAGATCCTTATAGCGGATGATGATAGTGAGATGCGTGAAAGTCTCGCGTCTTTATTGGAAGACTCCGGTTATAAGATCATAAGGGCGGAGGACGGGGAAGAAGCCGTGGAAATGGCCGCCAAAGAGCTGCCGTCCCTTATCATGCTGGATATCCATATGCCTAAAATGGACGGGCTGAAGGCCTGTAAGGCGATAAAATCCAACCCGGTCACAAAACCTATTCCTGTGGTCATGCTGACGGTGGAAGGGAGCATAGCAGAAATCCGGCAGGCGATAGGATACGGCGCCAGCACTTATATCACCAAGCCCTCCAGTAAGGAAGAAATCCTTAAAGTTATAAAAAATATCTTGTATTGATCCGGACTTGAAAGTGGTCAAATAAAGAACGGCGGGAATATTTCCCGCCGTTCTTTATTGCGCTTTATGACTTTACAGGACTTTTATCAGGGCGAAGTGCAGATATTCGGTTTCAGGCATATTCAGTAATATCGGATGGTCTTTAGCCTGGGCACGCAGTTCCATCAGTACGGCCATGCGTCCGGCTTTAGCTGCGGCTTCACTGAGTATCTCCAGAAAGATACTCCGGGAAATGTGGTGGGAGCAGGAAGAGAATGCCAGTAGTCCTCCGGGGGGTAAGCCGGTCATGGCGCTAGTGTTCAGACGCACCAGCAGCTTTGCCGCCTGGACCAGGTTTTTCTTGCTTCTGACGAAATTCGGCGGATCCAGAAGTATAAAATCCGGCTGTTCCGGCATCTCTCCGGTCGCAAGTCCGCTTAATACCCGTTCGGCGTCTTCTTTTTTAAAGATGACTTTTTTCTGCAGATTGTTAAGATTTGCGTTGTGTTCGGCGGCTTGCGCCGCTACGGAAGATGAGTCCACTCCCCAGACCATTTCAGCTCCGGCGGCCGCGGCCGTCAGCGCGAAAGCTCCCAGATACGTGTAAAGGTCCAGGACTTTCCGCCCCTTGAAATACGGCTTCAGGAAAGTCCGGTTTTCCGCCTGGTCAAAATACCAGCCCGTCTTTTGACCCGATGTGAGGGGGACGTCGTATTTAAGCCCATCTTCCGTTATCTGGATCGACGACGGGACGTCTCCATAAGCTGTTTCAGTGTAAAGTTTGAGGCCCTCGAGATTGCGGAACTCGTGCGTGTTGCGGTAGAAGATGCCGCGGGGTTTGTAAAGCGAGCGCAGGTGTTTTGTTATCTCGTCCTTCAGCAACTCGGTGCCGGCGGATATTATCTCCACCACCAGGATATCCGCGTATTTATCAACCACCAGGCCCGGCAGTCCGTCCGATTCCCCGAAAAACATCCGTCCGTTCTCTATAACCCCTATAGATTTTCTGTATTCCATCGCTTTTTTGAGCCGGTTCAGGACAAAATCCTGTTCCAGCTCCAGCGACCCTGTCTTGAGAAGCCGGACCGCGATGAGGCTATGGGGATTAAAAAAACCGATGCCGGCGGGTGCGCCCGAATTAAGCATTACGCTGCATATCTCGCCGGGCGTAATAGTATTGTCTATCTTCTCAAGTTCGTTGGAAAATATCCATGGGTGGCCCTGCTTGAGACGTCGTTCTCCCGAGAATTTAAGTTTAAGAACTTTAAGAGTTGATTTCTGCATATATGATGTGTCCTTTTGGGGGTCATTCCAGTGAGGTAATAACTTCCACTTCGCTGCCTGGTTTTACTCCGAAAGTCTGGGCAAAATTTCCGTTCCTGATGGAAAATTCCAGGAAACCGAATGAACCTATCAAAGCCAGAGGTTCGCCCTCCGTCACTGAAGCGTAAGTGAGTTTGAGTCCCGTGATAATCCTGTCCGATACCGTGAAAATGGACCTGGCGTTTACATACTGCTGCGTTATATTGGTTATCGCGTTGCCGAAATGGTCCAAGGCTATTATGCGGCCCATGACGCGGTTACCGGTTTTTTCAGGGCGCTGGAAAGGGAATTTTCTATAGTCTTCCAGTATAGGCCCTATCTTCTTTTCCGGAAGGCCTATGGCTATGGCTGCCGCTACGGGGGCCATGATGTCCCGTCCGTGGAAGGTTGAGCTGATGTGCGGCATGAAGAGGTTGGAATTATTTATAAAGCGGGCCTCTTCTATTTTTTCATGCTCTTCAACCCAGCTCAAAATGCCGTTGTCGGGGGCTATGAACTGATAATTCTTCGTCTTAGCCCATAGTATGCCCCGCCCGGTGCCGACCGTCGGGTCCACTACCGTTATAAAAAGCGTGCCCTTGGGCATATAAGGCATTGACGCCATAAGATAAAAAGCGGCCGTGTGGATGTCCTGCGGCGGTATCTGATGCGTGATATCTATGATCGTAAGCGACGGAGCCTTGGAGAGAATAACTCCTTTCATTGCTCCGACATAAGGGCCGTTGATGCCGAAATCAGAAAGCAGTGCGATAAATCTGGTTTTCATAAGTCGGAGGATTATAAACCGGAAGATTGGAGGACCGAAAGTTACAAGTAGTTTTCCTGAACGGTCAATCCTGCTGTTTTCCGGTCCTTCCTGTGCTAGTATTACTCCTGATTATGAGCGTGATGAATCGTGGATCCCGGCACGGTCAGCGGCATTTTCTGCCTGCACAGCGGACAGTTGTCGGGAGTGAAAAGCTGGAGCGGATATGAAATAAGGCCTCTGACCGGAACATTTAGGGTGAGGTCCGCGGTGGAGCGGTCAACAATAGCGACGACGCCTACCACCTTGGCGCCGTACCCCCTGGCCAGATTTATGGCTTCTGAGCACAGGCGGCCCGTATTGAGCACGTCGTCTACCACCAGTACGCGCTCGCCTTCCGCTATCTTAAAATCCCTTTTGAGTACCATTACTCCGTTTATGCGCTCGGTGAAAATTGAGCGGGCTTTTTTTACGCGGGCTACTTCCTGGCCTATGACCATGGACCCCACGGAGGGGGATATCACCACATTTATCTCCTGGGCAAATTTAGAAGCCATCTCCTTGGCTACCTTATGAGCGAGGTTGGGGTACTGCATAACCAGCGAAGTCTGTATGTAGGTCTGGGTATGGAACCCGGAGGGAAGCTGGAAATGTCCGTTTAAAATGGCGCCGTGCTCCTGAAGGAGCCCTACCACGTCGAATTTCCCAAGTTTAGACATATTACTTGCCTCCCGCCGCAAAATTATTTATCTTCGCCAGATCCATCTCGACGCCTTTCTTTATCGCTTCCTCTATGATGCTGCCCGCTTCTCTGGGGTTCATCATCGTTATGGTAGGCTTATTCATCATACCTTCTATTGTGAAGGCGAGAGCCGGTTTCCCGCTGGCGTCTGTAAGGGTCTCCGGCAGGCTTCCCATAGAATAGTACTTATCTGATATTGTATAAACTTTTAACTTAATATTCTCGTTCGCGAGGTCCAGAGTGCCGGTGGTGTAGATAGAAAACTCTTTTCCGGCCATGTAGAAATTGCGGATATTAATCTTCCCGGAGTCCAGCGTGTAGTCACCGCCTATGGAATTAAAATTAACATCGTTGAGTTTGTAACCGAACTTGAGCGCTCCCATCCTGTTCAGGCGGTACATTGTAAGTATCGGCAGGGAAAAAATATAGTATATGCGATCCTGCTCGGACATTTTTTGCACATCGTAGAATGTTCCGCCGCCGGACCGGATGGAAACGTCACCCTTGAGCTTTTCTATCTGTCCGGCTATATTTCTAAGATTGGCGGCCAGATAGAAATTGCGCGCGTCTATATACTCGTGCTTCAAAAAGTCGGCCTTATAAAGAAGGCGAAAATCCGCGAACCCGGTGGGTATTGAGTTCTTGACGGTCTTGACCCAGGCCAGGTTTGCCTCGTAGCTCCGCCGGGTCTTGTCCGGGGTCCTCACTTTTTTCAGCTCCAGTATAAAGTTGCGCCCTTCCTTGAGGTCCAGGCGTCGGGAATAGCCGGTGAACTCCGCGGTTTTCTTGTCGGTCAGGGGGTTGACTATGACGATACGGCCTTTCATCGGATCGCCGTCCCAGAGGGCCGAATAATCGCCGGTGAATTTTTCGCGGGACAGCTGGGTGGTTACTTTCAGCCCCGTGAGATTGAAGCCGGCCATCACCATTTTCCCATCCTGAATGTTAAGGTAGTTGTTCTTAAAGCCCTCGGAAAAAAGCGCTGAAAGATTAAGGTTGTCGAAGTGCAGATTTTTGTAAAGGAAATTGGCCTTATTGGAGGTCAGGACCACTTTTGATATGGCGAATTTCCCGGACTTATTATTGACGCTTAGTCTGACCTGGGCGATTCCGGAGGCCTCGTTCAGCGGGAGGTCGTGTGCTGTCTTTTTTAGTTCAGCCAGATTGAATGGCGGGGTGAAAATCGTGAAGGCGTATGCCGTGCGGCTGCTGGTAAATTTAATAAATCCGTCTGCCCGGAGGTCCAGCGGGTCCACTTTTACGGACATATTAAGCGTCTTGTCTTCAGCCATCTGCGCTTTCAGCTGCCACTGAGTGGGTGGCAAAGCAAAATCGTACAGGCCTTTAAAAAAAGGAGACAGGTCAGAGCTGCTGAGTTTATCGGCACGGGTTGCCAAATCGATGCTGGGACGTCTGAAATTCTTTATTGAACCCTCGGCTTTGAAAGATTTATTCAACACCGAGAAGGTTATAGCCAAATCCTTTGCTTCGGCCAGGGACATGTCGAAATCGCTGAAGTTTACTACCCCTTCGGCATAGATACGTCCTGACAGGTCTCTGCCCAGTGCTTCCCGCTTAAAGAAAACAGACAGGTAGAAAGGGGTGTCCGCGGAGGGTTTAAAATCTTTAAGAGTAAGGTTCACGTTCTCGAACGAGTAGGCGGTTTGTTCTCCGGGGTAGCGAAGGTTTATGACTCCTTCCCGGATCTCGGCGGAGGCTATCTTATTCAAACGGTTCTTTTTAACGGATGGCTGGCTATAAGCATCCAGGATATCGGAAAAATTCCAGCTGCCGGAAGAGTTTTTTATGAGTTCAATTTTAGGGGAGACCAGAATTATGCTGTTTATCACTATCCTGCGGTTTAAAAGCGGCGCCAGGCGGTAGGTGGCAAAAATGTAGTCTGCGGTCACGAAGTTCAAAGCTTCCGGTCCGGGCTCTATCACCCTCAGTCCCTTTATCTTTATCTCTCCCGTAAGCGAGAGCCTGGCGGAGTCTATCTGGACAGGACGTTTGAAGAGTCCCTGGAGCTGGTCGGTGACTACCGCCTCCAGGTCCCGGGGCGTGAACATGGTTTTAACGATTATCGTCCCTGTCACAAGGAAAAGAAAAGCAAAGATAAGCGGGAGGAATATTATCCTAAGCGCTATCTGCTTGATCAAACTCGTGGTTCTTGGCTGTTTCATGAACGCAAGTATATTTTAGCAGTATTGAAGAGGTAAGAAGCGCCCGCGAATAACCAGCCGGCTATAAGACCGGTGCCGTTATAAACCCCTGCGGCGTAACTCTTAAGCGAAACAAGGTCCGGGAATATCATTTTTAGCGCCAGGGCCAGGCACAGGCTGTTGAGCAGCAGCACCATGGAGACAGAAAAAAAAACTCCCCCGGCCTTTTTCAGGTCGCTCTGTACGGGCCCGGTCAGAATGTCGCCTGTGTTCAGCAGATGGAAAGCCAGAAAAAAACCGGTGGCGCCGATAAAAAAAGATCTGTAAGTTGACATGTCGCAAAAATAGGCCGCCAGCCAGTATGTTAAGCCTGCCGCGAGCGCGTAGAAAGGGATGAAGTACGGCGCCAGCGAGATGAACGCGTTGGTGGCGTTCAATGTCACAAAGCCGCCGTTCCTGCCTATGTTTATCCTCCTCACTTTTACACCGCTCGCCAAAGCCGCGAGAGCGTGGCTTAATTCGTGGGCGAGGACATAAAAAAATCGGTTTCGGGGCAGGTAGAAGTGAAGAGGACAGTACAGGGCCGCCCCCAGGAGAAGAGGGAGGGCTGCCTGAAGGCGCGCCAGGGCGGAATACGCCAGGGCGGCCGTGGCGAAAGCCGCGGCCGCGGTCAACGGTGAAATCAGCAGGGCGAGCATTACCTTACTCAAGATGGCTATCCTGTAAGAAGGTGTATTATTTTTGAATCGGCCGGGTCTTTAGAACTTTATGCAATGCCGCGGCCAGGGCGTGGGGCTTTACGGGTTTCTCAATAAATTCCACGACATTAGGCTCCTGTCTTATCATTTCCGAGGTTGATCTTTCGGTGTAGCGGCCGGTGATGATAATTATAGGGATGCCGGTGGTTTCATCGCTCTGGAGTTCGCGGAGCGTCTCAAACCCGCCGAATTTGGGCATCATAAGATCCAGCAAGATGAGGTCTGGATGAACTTGACGGGCTTTCTGAAGGGCTTCTTCCCCGTCCCCGGCTTTTTCCACCTTGAAGCCTTCTTTCTTTACCACACACTCAATCAGCTCTCTGACAGACTCGTCATCGTCCGCTATCAGTATGAGTTTGTCGGCAGGATTAGAAAAACCGGGATTTTCCATTTTGTGTTACCTCTGAGGATAATTAGATAATATTTTCCGCTGCTATAAGTTGGTCGTGACCAGAGTTTCAGTGGTCTGCACGCCGTGTATTCCGCGGACTTCGCGTACTATCAGGCCGCTGAGCTTGTCTATGGTGTCGGATTCCGTCACAAGAACGGCGTCCCAGCCGCCAAAAGTAAGGTATACATCCTTTACGCCGCGCACGCTCTTTATTTGCTGCACCGCCTTCTGCTCAAGACCGGCCACCAGCTTGCACAATACGAATGCGATCATAAGATTTTCTCCTTAGGCAGTCATTTTCGTTTAACGGATGGCGATTGTTAAAGGAGTTTCCTTTTAACTCGCCACTGTTGTTATATCCGTTCGTTCCATTCTCTGGAGCCGTACTTTGTGATGGCGAGGGCTGTAACTTTATCCGTTTCCCGCTCTGAAAATTCGGCGCCGCGCCATGAAAGGCCGAATTCCATGCCAAGGGCTTTAACGATAATATCCCTGTGGAAAGCCGTGCTGCTTCTTGCATCCGGAGCCTGAAAAGAGGCCTGATAAAGCATATAGTCTCCGAATTTTCGCAGGGCTCCTCCAAGCACTTTTTTCTTATTATACATTATATCCAGATTTACCGGCTTAGCGAAACAATCCATTACGGGGTTGTTGGTTTTGTAGTTAATGGTCTTTTCGTTAAGCAAATCAAAACCGATTCCCGCTTCCGCGTAGCCCTCGGTTATGGCGCGGTGGAGGCGGTCATAGGTCTTTGTCGGTTCAAAATAAGTTCCGGGCTGGTGGAAGACGAAGGAGAAGGTGAGATCGCTTTCATGTATGACGATCCCTCCGCCGGTAGGCCGGCGCGTCATGGGCCAGGCGAACTTTTCAGGGCCGACCGCGGAGCGCACCGATAAGATACGCTGTGAATATCCGAAGGTTATGGCCGGCCCGCTCCAGTTGTAAAAGCGCAGGGTGTAAGGGGAAAGAAGTGCGTCGCAAAGGACTTCATCCGCCGCCATTTGTTCATAGGCGTTGAGAGGAAGAGTTTTAATTATAAGGCCTTCAGTCATAGTAGATGCAAAGCAATCTAGCAGTCTAGAGGCAAAGCCGTCTAGCAACTTAGAGGCACAGCGATTCAGCAATTTAGAAGCAAAGCAGGCTGGTAATTTAGCTAGAGCGCTTTGCTTCTAGATGGCTTTACATCCAAACTGCTTTGCCTCTAAGTTGCCTTACATCTAGATGGCTAATGGCGGGCGCGGCGCCCTTACTTACCACCTCAAATTTGGCTGTCTGGCGGCCTGGACCTCGTCCAGTCGTTTTACCGGCATAGTGTGTGGCGCGTCTTTCAGCAGTTGCGGGTTCGCGGCGCCCTCGTCGTTTATTTTTAGCATTGCCTCTATGAAGGAGTCCATGGTTTCCCTGGATTCTGTCTCGGTGGGTTCGATCATTATCGCTTCGTGTACGATCAGCGGGAAGTAGATTGTCGGCGCGTGAAATCCGTAGTCCAGCAGCCGCTTGGCTATATCAAGGGTTTTCAGCCCTTTTGCCGCCAGCGCTGCAGGGGGGGTAAGGACGCACTCATGCATGCAGTAGTCTCCTGAGTGTGCCGGATAAATATTCTGAAGGCGGCTCTTCATATAATTAGCGTTAAGTATGGCGTTTTCCGATATTTGTGCCAGTTCCTTTTTCGAGTGCATTAGCAAGTAGGCGTAGGCGCGTGTCAGCACTCCCACATTGCCGAAGAAAGCCTTTACTTTGCCGATGGAATCAGGACAGCGGAAATCGGTCCGGTAGATTCCGTCTTCCAGTATCACGCGAGGCACCGGTAAAAATTCCTCCAGTCTCCGCCTGACTCCGATGCCGCCCGCTCCCGGCCCGCCTCCGCCGTGCGGGGTGGAAAAGGTCTTGTGAGCGTTGATGTGCATTATATCTACGCCGAGATCTCCCGGCTTCACGATGCCGATTAGGGCGTTGAAATTTGCCCCGTCCATATAGACGAGCGCGCCGGCTTTGTGCGCCATTTCGGCTATTTCTTCTATCCTGGACTCAAAGATTCCCAGCGTGTTGGGCACGGTAAGCATGAGCACGGCTGTCTTGTCGCCCAGGTGTGCTTTAAGGTCTGCCGGGTCCACCCGGCCGTCGGGACCGGATTTGATATTTATCGTGTTGAACCCCAGCATAGATGCGGTGGCCGGGTTGGTGCCGTGGGCGGAGTCGGGACAGATTATATCCACGCGCTGATCCTCGCCTCTCTTAGCGAAGTAGGCTTTGGCTATCAGGAGGCCGGTAAATTCGCTATGCGCGCCGGCGGCCGGCTGGAGGGTGAAGGCGTCCATCGCGCACAGGGCACAAAGGCGTTTCTCCAGATCATAGAGCATCTCAAGCGTGCCTTGCGAGGTTTTGTCGTGAGCCAGCGGATGAAGATTTGCGAAACCTTCCAGGGCCGCCGCCTCCTCATTGATCTTCGGATTGTACTTCATGGTGCAGGAACCCAGCGGATAAAAATGGGTGTCTATGGAAAAGTTAATTTTTGAAAGTCCGGTGTAATGGCGCACCACGTCTAATTCCGAAAGTTCCGGAAGTTTCGGGGGGGATTTTCTGACCAGCCCGGCGGGGAGGGCCTCTTTTGCTTTCAGCAGATTATTGAATCTGACTGCACGCCGGCCCGGATCGGATCTTTCAATGCTTAAGCGGTTATCGAGTTTTGTTATATCGTTCATATATTCTCTCCCAGCGCTTTCACAAGCCTGAGTATGTCCGCTTCAGTCTTGGTCTCGGTGGCGCATACCAGCAGTGCGCCGGGGCCGAGGGCGGGGTAAAGGTCCTTGAGCGGCAGACCGATGTCTATATGCTCCTTTATCAGCACTTTTTCCCTGAGTTCTGCGGCATCGCCTTTAACTTCCAGCACGAACTCATTGAAGAACTGCCCTTTAAACTTGAGTTTTGCTCCTTTTACGCCGGAGAGCTTCTCCGCCGTGAACGCCGCGGCTGCTGAGTTGGCGCGCGCCAGTTCCTTCAGACCTTCCGGACCGAGGAGCGCCAGATAGATGGTGGCGCTTAAAGCGCAGAGGGCTTCATTGGAACAGATATTGGAAGCCGCCTTGTCACGCCGTATATGCTGTTCCCTGGCCTGGAGGGTGAGCACGAAGCCGCGCTTGCCGTCCTTGTCCTTTGTCATGCCGGCTATTCTGCCTGGCATCTGGCGCACATATTCTTTTTTGCACGCGAAAATTCCGAGATAAGGGCCGCCGTAGCTTAAAGGAAGTCCGAGGCTCTGGCCTTCACCGACCGCGAAGTCTGCACCGTAGTCGCCCGGAGGGATGAACAGGCCCAGGCTGGCCGGATCTGCCGCAGCCACCACAAGCGCGCCGGCTTTATGTGCCATCTCCGAGATCTTCGGCGCGTCTTCCATAAGGCCGAAGAAGTTTGGTGTCTGGAAGGCCACGCAGGCTGTGTCCGGGCCCAGGAGGGCAGCCAGCTTATCGGCGTCCATAATACCATCCCTGGCAGGTATGGTGATGAAGTGGTAATCGCTGGAATTGGAAAAATAGGTTTTAAGCGTAGTCAGGTACTGAGGGTTGAGGGTTTCCTGGCAGAGCACTTTTTTTTTGCCGGTGATGCGAACCGCTGCGCGCACGGCCTCGCCGAAAGCGCTGGCTCCGTCGTACATTGAAGCATTGGCGCAGTCCATGGCGTAAAGAGCGCAGACGGAACTCTGGTATTCATAGATGGTCTGCAGTATGCCCTGGCTGGCTTCGGCCTGGTATGGCGTGTAAGCGGTAAGATACTCGCCCCTTGAGATAAGGGACTTTACCGCCGCGGGAATGTAACGTTCATAGGCGCCGGCGCCTATGAAGCTCAGGTGCGGCGTGTTAGCAGCGGCAAGAGTTTTCATGCGCCGCGCGGTCTGCTGTTCGTCGAGAGAGGTCTCCGGAAGGCTAAAGTCGGGGTATATAAATTTTTCGGGCACCTGTTTCAAGAGGTCTTTAATAGAGGATACGCCGATAGTACGTAGCATCTCCTCGCGGTCTTTTTGAGTGTTGGCGATGAACATGATTTGGTCCTGTAGTTAGTGTGGTTATTGCTATTGCCGTAAGCTATCTGCCATAGGCCATATGCCGAAACTTTAAATTTAAGTCATAAAAGGGCTCTTAACGATGCACAGCATAAATAGGATAAAGCGTATAATGCACTTTCGGCGTATGGCCTATAGCCTATGGCATATGGCAGGACAGCGCTTTAGCGCTGTCCTAATGTGCTGCCTGCTTTATGAATTCCTGATAGGCGGTCCAGTCCATCAGGTCTTTGATTTGATCTGTGTCAGAAAGTTGTATTTTGAAAAGCCATGCTTTGTCCATGGGGGACTGGTTTATCAGGGCGGGGTCTTTGGTGACCTCTTCGTTCAAGGCTGAGATCTGGCCGGAAACAGGGGCATATATATCAAAGGCGGATTTGACCGATTCCACCACGGCGCAGGGCTTTTCTTTTTCAACCTTCTGTGCGGATTTCGGCAGTTCCACGAACACTATATCGCCCATCTCGTGCTGGGCATGGTCGGATAATCCCACGGTGGCTTCCTGTCCCTGTGCCAAAATCCATTCATGTGTTTTTGTATACTTCACTTCTTCTTGTTTAGGCATAATTTATCGTCTCCTCGTTAGTTGAACTTAAACTGAATCTCAAATAGCGTTACAGCTTGAAAGTAAAAGCCGTGCCTTTGTGGAAGGGGACTTTTGCCGCAGTCGCCGGGACGCGTTTGCCGTGGATCTCCACTTCCAGAGGCTCCCCGGGTTTGAGGTTAGGGTCGGACATGTACCCCACGCCTATACCTTTTTTGAGCGTGGGGGAATAAGTGGCGCTGGCAAGCTGGCCCAGTTCTTTTCCGCCCTTGAAAACTTTGCAGCCGGGCCTGGGTACGCCGCCGGCGGTGAGAGTAAGTCCAGTCAACTTGCGTCTCAGGCCTTCAGCTTTTTGCTTGAGCAGGATATCTTTAGCCGTAAAATCTCCCTTATCCATGGCTACAACCCAGCCGTAATTAGACTCGTAGGTGGTGTGGTCGTCGTCCACATCCTGTCCGTAAAGAAGATAGCCGGATTCGAGGCGCAGCGTGTCGCGCGCGCCCAGGCCGCAGGGAACTATATTGTAGGGTTTGCCCAGTTCCATCATCTTGTTCCAGATATTTATTATCACGGCATGCGGCGCGGTAATCTCAAAGCCATCTTCTCCGGTGTAGCCGGTGCGGCTGATGAAGCAGTCTGCGCCGAAAAGTTTCTTCTCAACTATGCCGAAGCGCGGCAATTTTACTGCTTCAGGAGCAAATATTTCCATCATTTTAGGGACATTGGGGCCCTGTACCGCTACCATGGAATAAGCATCGCTCTTGTTTTCCACCGTGACGTTCATTTTGGCGGCTTTTGCGGAGAGCCAGTTAAAATCTTTAGTGCTGGTGGTGGCGTTGACTATCACCAGGTAGCGGTTGAGCGCCAGGCAGAAAGCTATGATGTCGTCCACCAGGCCGCCATTCTCGTTCAGAAGGTGGGAATAGACGCCCTTTCCAACCGTGGCCTTGCGCAGATCGTTGGCGTTGGTCTTTTGCAGTAGTTTAAAGCTATCGGGGCCGGTGACGAATACCTGACCCATGTGGGAAACGTCGAAGATGCCGGCGGAGTTCCGGACGGCGGCGTGCTCCTTCAGGATGCCTTCAAACTGTATGGGTAGTTCCCAGCCGTGGAAATCCACCATTTTGCCCCCGGCCTTGCTCATGGTCTCGTTTAAGACTGTTTTTCTTACGGTAGCAGCGGTAGTCATGTTTTCTCCGAGGGCTTTCGTTTGTGGAGTAACTTGAATGCGGAAGTCCTTTTATAGAATTTAACAAAATAATAACGCTTCGGCAAGAATACAACCATAAATAAATATTATACTCCTATTAAAGCCGGTTATAGGGACGTGGGAAAGGGTGGCAGATATCTTTTTGCCGGTATCCGTAAATGGGAGATAATATGAAAAAAGCAGCGATGTTTATTGCTTTTCAGGGGTTTCGGGATGAGGAATATACTGAGCCCAAAAAGGCCCTTGAGGCAGCCGGTATCAAAGTGGACACTGTTTCCACCGCCAGGGGTTCGGCGCGGGGAAAATTTCGCGTCACGGCCCAGGTGGACTATATCATTGATGAAATAAATCCCGCCGATTACGACGCTTTGATGTTGGTGGGCGGGCCCGGCGCTCTGGAGCACTTGGACAACGAAAAGGTCCATAATGTTTTTCAACGGGCGGCGGCACAAGGCAAGCTTATAGGCGCTATCTGCATTTCACCCGTGGTTCTGGCGCACGCCGGACTTTTGACGGGAAAAAAGGTGACATGTTTCCCGGACGGGGTTGAAGAGGTGAAAAAGGCGGGAGCTATGTATACCGGTAAAGACGTGGAAGTGGATGGGAAACTGGTGACCGCCAGTGGTCCGGTCCCGGCCAAAAAATACGGACTTGCCCTGGCAGAACTGCTGAAGTAATCATTTTATATGCTAAGTCTAACGGTGGTCGCGGCGGTCGAGCTCTCAATGGGTGAGGGATCGTTTTTCAGGACAGGGTTTGCCGGATCCTGAGGCGCTGTAAAAGTATCAGTACTTGCGGTTATCGTTTCCAGGGTTTCATCAAGGTCCGCTTCTTCAGCTTCCTCAGGCAGGTATCCGGAAGCGCGCATCCGGCCGACTATCTGGTTTTTTCTTCTTTCCATGAATTTCGTGCCCTTCGTCGGGCTGTAACGGCGGGGGCTGGGCAGAACGGCTGCCAGCGCTGCGGCCTCCTCCGGGCTGAGCTCCGAGGCGTTTTTGCCGAAATAGGCCTGCGAAGCGGCCTGCGCTCCGTATATTCCTTTTCCCCACTCCGCTATATTGAGATAAATCTCGAAAATGCGCCGTTTTCCAAGCGCGCGCTCAAGCCTTTTGGCGATCAATATTTCTTTTATTTTGCGCAGCGGGTTCTTTGACGGAGACAAATAGAGATTCTTGGCCACTTGCTGGGTTATGGTGCTGCCGCCCTTAGCTAGAGTCCTTGTTTTCCAGTCGGTCTTTAAAGCGCGGCGCATGCTTTCCCACTCAACGCCTTTATGCCTGTAAAAAGTATCGTCTTCCGCCACCAGTACGGCGTGCTTCAAATTTTCCGAGATGTCATCCCAGCCCGTCCAGACAAGGTTGCGGCCCAATTTTTTGCCGGCGGCCGCGGCTTGGTGCTCTTTTATCAGCATATAAGCTGTGACGGCGGGGTTCTTTTTTTTGAGGGGGGTTACATCCGGCAGCCAGAAAACATACGCGGCGGACGCCAGGACGATCGACGCAGTAAGCGCAGCCAGAGTTTTAATGATATTTAGGCGCGTGAAGTTTTTTCCTATAAACATATGCTGAACCATATGGTGGTTTTATAAAAATAAAAGACCCCGGCGGTAAACCGGGGCTTTTTAATCGGCATTAACCTGAAAGTTGCAGTTGCAACTTTCCGCCCGCGTAGCGGGCGCCCATTCGGGAGGCATATACCTCTTCGGGCCGGGCGCGCATAGCGCTGGGCCTTCAGCCCGCTGTGCGGGGAATCCTGCAGAATAATTCTGTTCCCGGATTTCCCAAATGAAATCTATCTTCAACTGCAGGATTCAGGTTAATCTTTAGATCTTACCGCCGCATTCGCCGCAGAATTTGACTCCCCGCTGGCTCTGAGCGCCGCATTTAGGGCATTTTGGCATGGCTAGCGTGGCCCCGCAACTGCCGCAGAATTTACCTTCGCCGGCGGGCTTGTCGCATTTAGGGCAGATGGTTTGTTTGCTTTCGATCTTTCCTGTGAAGACCGGCGTGGCGTCAGCGGCTGCCGCTATGTCTTTTACCATTTTTTTGGACTTGGCCGCTGCTATCTCTACATTGGCCCTCGGGGCGTCGGTCACGCAAAGACCCTCCTGCTCGTTCCAACACGTTTCGCATACCCATTTGTGACACTTCGGGCAGCGTTTAAAATATCCCTTACCCTCGTTCTGCGCCAGTTCGAAAGCAACCTCGTGTTCCTTGTGCCACTCCGGAGACATGCCGGTGAATTTTTCGCTGATGGCGTCGGTGCCGCGCTCTATTCCGTAACCTATGCTGGATTTTCCCGCCATCTGTGCCACTGCGCTTATGACATCACCCAACCCTTTAAAAAATTTCTTTTTTTTATAGGTTTTGGACTCGGTGAAGCGGGTCTTATAACCTTCCTTGCATGTGTCGCAGTAAAAGGTGAACTGGAAGCCGGCCTCGGTGCTGTTGTCTGCGAAGTTGCTTGTGAAACCTATTGTGTTAGACATGTTATTTCCCTCCTAATTTTTTCCCGCATTTACGGCAGTTTTCCGAAACTGGAGGCTGCTCCTCTCCGCAACCATGCGGGCAGATTACGGTCAGACGCGTCCCGCATTTTGAACAATAGTCCCCGAAAAAAACAACCCCCGCGCATTTTGGACATTCTAATTCAAGCTTGAGTCCGCAGGAGGCGCAAACCTTCCATGTTTCTTTTACGGGCGCCCGGCACTTGTGGCAGCGGAAATCTCCGTACGGATTAATTTTGGCGCAGGCCGGACATATGTTTGCGTCCGGCGGCACAAGCTCGCCGCAATAGCGGCACGGATGTTTATAGCCCGTCATTGTTCCTCCTCTTTAACTTCTTCTTCACTCGCGCTCCATCTGGCGCCAGGGGCCGGATTCTTGCCGGCGAATTGCAGAAGATCGGATACAGCCGTTTCCCACTGTCCCGTTTCGGTATGTATAGCCCGTCCCACATACAGCTGCCTCAGGGTTTTAAGTTCAGGCACCCGTGCCAGCGCACCGGCATAAATCGCGTTCTTTGGGTCGGCCAGGCGGTCATCGGATAACAGCACCGGCATGCGTCTGAAATTCACCGCCGTCATGGCGAGGTTGAAGAATGAAAGGAAGTCCGCCCAAGGGTCTTTTTCGCCGTGGGGGAGGCGGTAGACATAGGTGGCCGTTTTATCGGTGGCTTCTTCGCTCTTCGGTTCCAGCAGAAAAGATTCGACTATCACAACCGGCGACGGATTTTTCGCGCAGAACAGGAATATGTAATGGTCTCCGCTAAGCTTCCCCATAATGCCTTTTTTTACGCCAAAGGCCGTTTTCTCCGTTTCAGAAATATTTTTAAGGAAATTATATTCAGCGGCGTCGTCCTTGTTCGAGCATATGCGTTTTTCGATGGCGGCCCGGGCCCCGGGTCTGATTTTATCCAGCTCCGTGAGAGGGACCAGGCGTCCTTCGCGCGTGAACGCGGATAGAGCGCGTAAATCAAGAGGCGAAACCCCAGGCAGCGCGGCTCCCAGCGCTTTCTGCGCGAATAGGTCCAGGTACGTCATCTGCGCGCGTAAGGAATCCCTGAAATGATCATAATTACGGCCAAGTCCGCTTAAAAACCAGTGTTCCCCGCTTTCTGCGGTCAGCTCACCGCTGAAATCGCCTTCTTTAAATTCTGTGATACAACGGAAAGGGAGGCGAAGGAAGTCGGCAGTTTCGGGCAGAGCCACGAGAGAGGTTTCATATATGCGCAACTCGCAGCGGCAGGAGAATTCCATGGCGGGAGATTTATATGTCAAATCCGCTTCGATCATGGATGTTTTTAATGGTTCTTCAGCCAGGCTGAGTTTCAGCAGTCTTTCGTTGCGCAGTCTGGCGGCGTGACGCGCGAAGTCCTCGAATTTATATCCGAGAGAACTTATTGTCAAAGAGGTCTGCCTCAGGGCAAGCTCCGCCTTGAAATCTGCAAGCGAGAATATCGTAATCTCTTCCCAGGGAATGATAAGCGGCTGGGCGCCGCTTGGCAAAAGCGTCAGGGCCTCTTCGGAAAGCGCCACGGAGCAGGGTCCGCTTTCGACAGGGCCTGAACCGCGCGATAACGCGTATTCACAGATGAATTTCATTTTATAAAAACGTATTCAATGGTTTTTTTTACGCCGTCGTATTCAGCCACGATCTCGGCGGTGCCTTCCCTGAGCCCTTTCACCAGAACTATATCTCCGGTGCGGGGAGTTATTTCTATCAGCTCAGGTTTACTGGCGGTCCATGCGGGGGATATTTTTATGGGCCGGTTATTGGCGTCGCGGCCTTGCGCGCTGAGTGCGGCTGTGCCGCCTATAGAGAGAGTTATTCCGTCTGCGGACGGACCGCTCTGTCCCAGGGCCACATTTCCGGAATAAACAACTATTTTGGCTAAAGGCCCGGCGTGAAGAACATCCTCCAGCGGCGGCACCTTTTTACGCAGATTCGGAGAGCAGGCTGCCAACAGCAGCGACGCCAGTAGTACGGCAGGTAACTTTAAGTTATTCATTTTTCCCCCTCAAACATGCTTAAGTTTTAAGCATACAACTTTTAATCGCGAGTGGCAAATTGGAAAATATGATAGGTCCACTCACTCTTAATAAATCTCTGTCAGGTCACAGGTCCAGAGTTAATCCCGCTGGGCAGTGGTCGGAGCCCTGGACCTGCGGGAGTATGAATGCCTCTTTTACGAGATCTTGCCTCTCTTTATTTATAAAAAAGTAATCTATACGCCAGCCTACATTGCGTTCGCGGGCGCGCGTTTTATAGTCCCACCAGGTGTAATTGTCAGGTTCCTGATGAAAAAGGCGAAAGGTGTCCACCCAGCCCATGGCGGTAATTTTATCCAGCCAGGCCCGTTCAATGGACATAAAACCGGAATTGTTTGCATTTTCTTTAGGCCTGGCCAGATCTATTTCACGATGAGCCGTGTTGACGTCTCCGCAGAAAATAACAGCCTTGTCTGTTCTGCGCAGCGTCTCTAGATATTCTAGGAAAGCCTTGTAAAAATTAAGTTTATAGGCCAGTCTTTCGGGGCCTTGTCCGCCGTTCGGGAAATAAACATTTAAGAGATGAAAAGCCGGATATTGCAACGCTATGACCCGGCCTTCTATGTCATATTCTCCGATCCCCATTCCGCACGAAACTGATAGCGGCCGGGCTTTAAAGAAAGCCGCTACGCCGCTGTAACCTTTCCGTTTGGCGGGGTTCCACCGCGACTCATAGCCAGCGAACGCCATGTCTTCCGGCTTCAGCTGCTCCGGACTGGCCTTTATCTCCTGTAGACCAATGATATCTGCCCCTGAGGCTGCAAGGAATTCCCTGAATCCTTTATTGAGGATTGACCGGTAGCCATTAACGTTCCAGGATAAAATTTTTATTGACATAATATGCAGATGCGAAGCATCCAGAGGAAAAGCAGTTTAGATGTAAAGCAGTCTGGAGGTAAAGCCATCTAGAAGTAAAGCGTTCTAGCTAAATTGCAGAATTGCTTTGCATCTAAATAGCTGAACTTTGCCGCGAGACTGCCAGATTGGCTGTGCCTCTATCTCCCGAGCGCCTCGTGTATGATTTCAGCCATTGTGGGGTGAGCGTAGATGATCTCGCGCATGTCTTGACGCTTCAGCTTGAACTTGACGGCCAGTGCCAACAGGTGTATTAGCTCGGTGGCCGCCCCGCCCGCTATCTGGGCGCCCAGGATAGTCTCATCGGCCGCGGCGTAAACTATCTGGGCGAAACCTTCCGTTTCGTCGTGCGTTACGGCTTTACCTATGCCGAGAAAATAAGCCCGGGAGGTTTTGACGGCAAGCCCGCCTATTTCAGCCTGGGCTTTGTTTATGCCTACAGTAGCCACCTCGGGCCAGGTGTAAATGCATTTGGGAACGATCCCCTCGTCAAATACGCGGCTCGCGCCCATAATGTTTTCAGCCGCTATTTCGCCCTGCCGGGTGGCGGAATGAGCCAGCAGCGAAATACCATTGATGTCCCCGGCTGCATATATATTTTCCAGCTCGGTGCGCATGCCAGCGTTGACCTTTACGCCTTTACGGTCCCACTTCAGGCCCAGGTTCTCAAGGCCAAAGGCGGAGAGATCCGCGTATCGTCCCGCGCCTACCAGCACTTCTTCCGATACGATCTTTGAGCCGTCGTCCAATATAAGGGTTTTCATTCCGGCGCCAATCTCCACTGCTGCGGTTTTTTTGCCGAGATAAAATTTTACGCCGCGTTTCTCAAAAGAAGTTTTAAGCGTTCGCACAACAGTCTCATCCTCTCCGGCCAGGATGTTCGCCATGAGCTCCACTACAGATACCTCCGCGCCAAGCGAATTAAAGAAGCAGGCGAATTCAAGCCCTATGACGCCGCCGCCTACGATCGTGATGGATTTGGGCAGCTTCGCAAGATCGAATACGCGGTCAGAATCGGTCAACTGCGCCCTGAAAGCGTCAAAAGGCGGGGGGAACCCAGGACGTGTGCCGGAAGCTATGATGGCGAAATCGAAATTTTTAATGACAGCGCCCGCAGCCGTGGTTATGGTCGCTTCATCAGGTCCGGTGAACGCCGCTTTGCCGCGCACGACCTCGATTTTTTTCATTTGAAACAGCTTTTCAAGCGAGGTCCGGAGTTTTTCAACGGCGGCTGAGCGGCGGGCCTTTATCTTATCCCAGGAAAGCATAGCAGGGTTGAAATCCAGAGTTTTACCCTCGGACATCAAGCCTTTCAGCACATTCATGGAATGGACCCGGTATCCGACGTCAAGAAGTGATTTTGAAGGGATGCAGCCGCGGTTGAGGCAGGTACCTCCAAAATCCCAGGATTCCACGATTGTGGGTTCGGCTCCCAGTTCCTTCAGTCGTAAAGCTGCCGGATATCCGGCGGGTCCTGAACCAATGATAAGGACTTTTTTAGACATTGCTTTTTCTCCTGTCACTTACCCGCAATCGGGAATACTTTCAAGAATGCGGCGTTGATGTCACGCACGACACCGAGCAATTTACGGTTAAGCGTTACGGACACAACCGGCAGTATTTCGGGTTTATCCATAGTTCCTTTGGCGGTAAGGCTCAGTTTGTTTTCGCCGGCGGAGGCGGCTAACGCCACATCCACGGTGCGGGTCGGGCCGTTGAGCTCATATTTGGTTTTTAGATTCAGAAAATTTGTGTCCAAGTTAAGTTGCTTTACGCTCAGCTCGCCGTCGTTCAGGGCAAAATCCAGCTCCAGACTGGTCATCTCTATGTCTTCGCACCTGGGGCTGGCTTTGCCCATGATTTCGGAGAGCAGCGCCAGGGCGGTGTTAACCGACCGCGAGGCTCCGCAGCTCTGAGCCGGGATGAACAGCCCTTCCGCCTTAGCTTCGGCGGTATAGTTCTTTTCAAGTGCGGGCTTGTGTATATTAAATAGCTCCCAGTTAAGCGAGGCTTTTCTAAGTGTTGAGGCGCCCATAGCCGCGTTACTGAATTCCACCCCGCCGTAAGCGGAGGTCAGCCCCGTGTATTCAAAATTGAGGTCGGTCCTAAAAGAGGTTTTTGCAGTTACCAGCTGCCCCTGAAGGATGGTCTTCAGATCGCCGCGCAGGCTTAGCGAAAAATTTCCGGCCAGGTCGGAGTAGTGAAGTAATGTGAGATCGGCGTTTTCGAAGGCGATCGAGTTGCCGGAAGAGCCTAGATCCACTTCCAGTGTCGCTTCCTTAAGCGTCAGCTTTCGGGCGTTCCAGGTTATATAGAGTCCTTTGGAAGTTTTTGGCAGCAGGGCCAGTAGATCTTCAAAATCCCATTTACCTCCGGTTTCTAGGATCTTCACCACCGGCTTTTCAAGCTCAATATTCGCGAAGTACAGGCGGTTCTTCATCAACTGGTCGAGCTCCGGCCGTATAACGGCCCGCGCCGCGCAAAAGAAACTGCCCTTTGTGAAGTCCGGCGCGCGGGAGACGCATGGCTCGTCTATTACAACGCCTTCCAATGGTGAAAAAGATATTTTTTTAAATTTAACCTGTCGTCCCAGTTTCTTGCCGGTCTGCGAGTTTATCTGTTCTATCAGGTAACCGGAAATTTTCTTGTATTTTATATAAGCGAATATCCCCGCGCCCGCCACGAAGACCGCGAGCAGTATCGCGAAAATTTTAAATCTGGAGATATTCATATGCTTCTGATTATAGATAACAACTGCGTCGCAGGGCAAAAATACTACAGGGCCGCTCCGTTACTTTGGCTGGTGCGCCTAAATGGTATAATTGCGGAAAGGTTTTATCGCCGGGTTTCCGTTCTAATGCATAAAAACGCTCGCAAGATAGAGATAAACAGACAGTTCCGCGGGGCGCTGTGCATCCTGGATAATACCTCCAAAAATATTTTTATAGCCGGCCTGGATTGTTTCTGCAATATGGCGATCAGTTAATTGCTTTACATCTGGACTGCTTTGCCTCTAGACTGCTATGCCCCTAACATTATGTGCCTCGAAAATATATGAGCGATGGAACAAGGCCGACCCCGCTCTAAAGGCTTTCCTTGCCGGTGTGTTCTTTCTGGGTATAAATTCCGGCATTATCTCTTCAGCTTTCAATAACTATCTGAACGACTCTTTCAGGATGTCAGCCGGTCAGCGCGGTTTCCTGGAATTCCCGCGCGAGTTCCCCGGTTTTATGCTTATTTTCGTCACCGGCGGGCTTGCGGCTTTGCCGGTGCGGCAATGGGCTGTTATAACAAGTTTGCTTACCGCGGTGGGCGTGGCGGGGCTGGGTTTCCTGTCGCCGTCCTATCATTTGATGCTGGTGTGGATGCTGCTATGGAGCACCGGTGGTCACCTTTTTATGACTGTGGAGAGCGTGATGGGCCTGCGCTTTGCAAAGGAGGGCGGGCACGGGCGCAGGCTGGGCCAGATAAGCGGCATAACCAATTTCGCGGCCATAGCCGGCGCCGGGCTGGTATGGCTGCTCGCGAAGACGGCGGCACCGAAACTTTATCAGTGGGCTTTCCTGGCGGCGGCGCTGGCCTCGGTGGTTTCGGCTTTTCTTTTTTCGCGAATGAAAAAAGACGGCGAAGACGCGGTTCCCGGCGGTAAACGGTTTGTTTTCAGATGGAAATATAAGTGGTTTTATCTGCTGAATATATTGTTCGGGGCGCGAAAACAGATATTCCTCACCTTCGCGCCGTGGGTGCTGGTGACGGTTTATGGCGCAAATCCGGCCATTATGGCGGCGCTGTCTATGACCGCCTATTTTCTGGGCGTGGTTTTCAGACAGGCCTTCGGCATGCTCGTGGATAAGATAGGCGAGCGTAGGATGTTTATCGCGGACGCTCTTATTCTGCTGATAATATGCGGCGGTTTCGCCTTCTCAACCTTCAGGCCGGTTTTATACGCGTTGTTTATACTTGACAGTTTAATGTTTGCCACACGCATAGCTCGTACCACATACCTTAATAAACTGGCAACGCATAAATCTGACATAGCCCCGACATTGTCGCTGGGTGTTACCATGGACCACGCGGTCTCGATGCTGATGCCGGCGTTGGGCGGTATACTTTGGGCCGCTTATGGCTACAAATCAGTTTTTATGGCCGCATCACTTCTGGCCATTGCCGGTTTTGCTGCGGCTATGGCCATCAACGATAACCCCGTGCCCGGGCGCTCGCTTCTGCCGAATGGCTGATTTTACAATCGGCTTGAAAATTCGAGTGGCCAAAATGTATTATAATGAAAATACTTGATATGAAATCTCGCTCCATTTTTATGACTTTGACCATCCTAGCCTGCCTTGCCGCGGGGGCGGCGCGGGCCGGGGAAATAATAATCACGTATCCATCGGAGGGAGATGTTCTGCCGTCCGTGAAGAACACCTTTATTTTTGGAAACATAAAGCCTCCCACAGCGCCGTTTTACATAAACGGGACTAAGATAAATGTCTATAGGAACGGCGGTTTCATCGCATATCTGCCGGTCAGCGAGGGAAACTTTGTTTTTAAATGCGAACTCTTGAACGGCGCCACCGTAACTTATTCCAGAAAGATAAAGATCAGGACCAGCCCCCAGCCCGCTGCTTCCGCCGGGAACTTGCGCCTTGAACTTATCTCCCCGTCGTCAGATCTCGACCTGTCACCCGGAGATTATATTGATGTCCAAGCCGTCGGCACTCCCGGCCGGGCCGCCGCGTTCACCATAAAGAACGTGGCGCGGGATGTTGAAATGAAGGAACTGCCGCCTGCCTCCGGCCGCTATTTTGGCGTCTATCGCGTAAAGGATTCCGACGAGGCCGACAAAGCCGAACTGAGCGTGAAGTTTAAAACCGGACTTTTCGCGTCCGGCGCTCGCGCTGTTTCAAAGGGACGCGTCAGAATTCTGAGGAGCCCCGTAATTGTCGAGACTTCCACGGATCCCGTGATACTTCGCAACGGCGTAGATTCCGGTTATATGATGTTCCTTCCCAAAGGCGTAAAGCTGGTCTCGGATGGCAGATCGGGTAACAGCCGCCGCGTCAGGCTGTCGTCATCAGAGATTGGATGGGTTGACGATTCCAAGGTGGAGATAGCCGTCGATACGGCTTTCGCTCCACAGAACGAGACCGGCGCTATCCGTCTTAAGAAGACCGAGACCGGCGCAACAGCCTCCATCTCTATGCCATATCCGGCTGCGTATATAGCCGAGGAACGTGAGAGTTCTCTGCGGCTGACGCTTTACTACACCAAGCTGCACAGCAACTATGTTGTCTACGATTCTTCGGATACTTTTGTGCGGCAAGTGCGATTTTCGCAAATAGCGGAGAACACTGTCGTCGTGGATTTTGAATTAATGCCCGGTTCAGAATTGGGGGGGTATGATGTGATCCCGGGCACGCGCGCCCTTAACGTGGATCTTAAAAGGATGCCGTCCGTGCCCGGAACCTGGCCTAAGCCGCTGGCCGGTCTGCGGGTTGTTCTGGACCCGGGACATTCTCCCAAGCTGGTGCAGCCCTACGACGGAGCCATCGGCCCCATGGGAACTCTTGAGTATCAGGTCAACCGCGTTACGGCCGATAAATTGAAAGACGCGCTCGCCAGCCTGGGCGCGACTGTCTTTATGACGCGCTACGGAGACGAGAACGTTCAGCTGGCGGACAGACCAAAAATGGCCAAAGAATATAAAGGCGATATCTATATCAGCCTTCACAATAACGCGATCGGCGACGGTGAGGACCCGTTTTCCCAGCCCAGGGGTTTCGCGGTGTATCATTATCAGCGGCATAGTTACGGATTTGCCAGGGCTGTTCATCGTTCCTATGTTAAGAGTATTCCGTTGCCGGATGAAGGCCTGCGCTTCGGCGACTATGCCGTAGCCCGTATGACCTCTATGCCGGCTGTGCTTATTGAGAGCGCTTATATGATCATGCCGGAACAGGAAGAAATGCTTAATACTCCGGCCTTTCAGGCTAAGCTGGCGGAGACGATAGCCGCGGGTGTGCTTGACTTCTTCAAGGTGCGCCCCCGCCCCACCCCTTCCGGTTCGGAACGCTTGGTCCGAAAGCCGGATGCAAAGTCAAAGCCCATATCGGGTATCGCCCCCGCGCCGGGGGCGTCGAATAAAAAGAGCGGGGCCCTCCCTGCCAAAAAGGTGAAAAAATGAATCGCGATTATTTTTCTATGCTGTACGGACTGTTTGAAGATTTTTCCTCCGGCAAGGCCAAAACCGAAGACGAACTTTGGGATTACCTTATAAGAAAAACGTCTTCCGTTATCGGCTGTCAAGCCGCCACCTATTTGGAAGCGGACGAGGCTAAAAAGACCCTCACTTTCAAACAATGCATCGGGCCGGTGAGCTCTAGTCTGATTGGCGTCAGCTTCGGCTATCAGGGCATAGCCGGTTGGTGCGCGGAAACCCATAAACCCATTCTGGTGAGCGATGTGGAAGCGGATCTACGGTTCACCAAAAAAGTAGATTACGGCACGGGATTTAAGACCAGAGATATCGTGGCCGTTCCCGCCGTTGCCGGCGGCAAGCTTCTTGGCGTGGTGGAATTTATCAATTGCTCGCAAGGGGCTTTCAGCGCGCAGGATCTGGAATTGGCGTCAATAATCACGCATTGCGCGGCCCGGGATATCTACACGGGCCGCTTGGAAACCACCATTAAGCAGTTTAGTCTAAAAGGGGAAAGCACCATCAATAACCTCTCCGGCGGGTTCATAGGCGTGGATCTGGAAGGAAAGGTTATTTTCTTCAATCCCAAGGCCAAAGAAATATTCGAGGTGGGCGATGATTACCTGAATAAAAATATCATTTCAATCTTTCACCTCTCCCCGGATATTGTCAGCGCCATAGGCGACGTTCTTACGCAGGGCAAGACTGTGCGCCGGCAGGAGTTCAAATACGCCATCAATGGTAAAACTAAGATCGTCGGTTATAGCTCCATAAATATAAAGAGCGTTGACGGAAAAGTAAGCGGAGCCGGTGTGATCTTCCAGGACATAACCAACATTTAAAACTGGATTGCCGCAAAAAAAGGACAGGCTTCATATCAGCCTGTCCTTTTTTTTAATGATATGCAAAGCAGTCTAGATGTAAAGCGGTCTAGAGGCAAGGCAGTTTGGATGTAAAGCAGTCTAGAAGCAAAGCAGTTTAGATGTAAAAGCAATTTAGCCAAATTGCCGTCCAGCTGTGCATCTAAGTTGCTAGACGGCTTTGCGTCTACAACACTCCGTTCCTCGGGCATAGTTTGTTAAGGGAGCAATGGGGACAATCCGGATTTCTGGCCTGGCAGACGGCCCGGCCATGGTGTACAAGTGCGTGCGCGAACCAGATCCAGTCTTTTTTTTCGATCTTTTCCATCAAATCTTTCTCTATTCGGGTGGGGTCAGTTTCCCCGGTCAGGCCCAGTCGGAACGCCAGGCGTTTGACATGCGTGTCCACCACCACTCCGGCGGCTATGCCGTAGCCGCTGCCCAGGACCACGTTGGCCGTTTTTCTGGCCACGCCGCGAAGTGTCAGCAGTTTGTCCATGTCGACCGGTACTTTCCCGCCGAAATTATCCGTCAGGGTTCTGGAAGTTTCTTTTATTGCCAGGGCTTTTGAGTGATAAAACCCTGTGGAGCGTATGATAGCTTCAAGATCTTTTATGGGGGCCAAACTCATTTGCTTTGCTCCGGGATATTTTTTGAACAGTATGGGCGTTACCATGTTCACGCGCTGGTCGGTGCATTGTGCCGAAAGAATGGTTGATATCAGCAGCTCGAAGGGGCTGTGATGGTCCAGCGAGCAGTCCGCTTTGGGATAATATTTTTTTAATATTGCGGTTATTGCGGAGATTTTTACGTTTTCCATAAATAAAATACATTCACAGGATAAAATCAGTGGACAGGAACTTGGACCTGCGGTTCCGTATGATGTTCCGGATGAGCTTTTTATTGGCGTCCGAATCTTTGGCGGCCACCAGGGTCCTGATCGAAAAAATCCGCAGGGCGTCTGAAACTGACAGCGTGCCCTCGGCAGAATCCTTGCGGCCGGTGAATGGGAACGCGTCGGGGCCGCGCTGGCACTGGCTGTTTATGTTCACGCGGCAGACCTGGTTTACCAGCGTGTCCAGCATCGGGCCGATGTTGTTTTCGTCGGAACCGAAGACGCTTACCTGCTGGCCGAAGTCGGAAGCAACTACATATTTAAGTGGCTCTTTTATATCGTCGAAAGGCACCACAGGGATAACGGGGCCGAACTGCTCCTCGCGCCACAGGCGCATTTTATCATTGGCCGGATACAACACCGCGGGGTGGACGAAATTTCCGTTGGTCAGACCTCCGCTGTCGTTTATCACTTTCGCGCCGTATTTTTTAGCGTCGGCTATCACGTCAGACAGATATGATATCTTCTCGTCCTCGGGCAGAGGTGTTATTTTTACTTCAGGCTCCCATGGCATGCCTGCTTTCAGACAATCTATCCCGATGACCAGCTTTTCCAGGAACTCGTTCTGTATCGAGCGGTGTACGAACAGTATTTTCAGGGCCGTGCAGCGCTGGCCGTTGTAAGACAGCGCGCCGGCAAGGGACTCTTTTACCGCCAGATCTATATCCGCGTCGGACAAAATAATCCCGGCGTTCTTGGCGTCTAAGCCCAGCACGCATCGCAGGCGGTGCGGCGCGGGGTGCTGCTGCTTGAGAATATCGGCAACCTTGCTTGAGCCTATAAAGGCCAGCATATTGATCTTGCCGGTCTTCATAATGGGGCCTATAATCCTGCGGCCCTGGCCATAAAGAGTGTTCACCACGCCTTTTGGGAAAGCGTCGCGGAAGGCTTCTAAAAGAGGGCGATGCAGGAGGACGCCATATTTCGGCGGTTTGAATACCACGGTATTCCCCATGAGGATGGCCGGGATCAAAGTGGTAAAGGTTTCGTTCAGGGGATAATTATAGGGGCCCATGCATAAAACTACACCCAGCGGCGCTCTTTTGATCTGGGCGATTACGCCCTGGGTTACCGACAGGCGCGAGGAGACACGGTCCAGCTCTTTCATGGCGTTCAGGGTGTCCAGGATATAGTCCACGGTGCGGTCAAATTCCTTCTCTGAGTCCTCAAGCGATTTGCCTATCTCCCACATAAGGAGTTTAACGACTTCGCCCCGTTTCTCTCTCATGCGGCAAACGAAGTCCTCCGTGCAGGCGATGCGCTCCTCCACTGTGCTCGCGGGCCAGGGGCCCTTGCCTTCATCGTATGCTTTTACCGCAGAGTCCAGAGCTTCCAGCGCCTCATTTTCCGTCATCAGCGGATAGGAACCCAGATGTTTGCGCGCCAAACCTTTTTTGTTTTTAAGGCTTACGGGTGAAAAGACCTGCTGGACCGGACCCCGCCAGATCTTAATTTTTCCGTTAATAAGATAGTCTTTCTGCTCAAGGGCGGAGACTCTTACTTCCGGGGGTATATCGTTTTCAGAGGGGAAAATATTCTTAACTTTATCGGATATGGTCATAAAAAGCTTGTTTCACCTGTCATTTTAGTATTGTCCTGAAATATATTTTTTTGCCATTTACTACCTGTCCGTTATTGATCTCAGAGAGATCCAGACCGAACTTGGTTTTGAAAGTTACCTCGCGCACGGAGCCGGTATCCTGCGTGGCCTCGATGATCTTCCCGCTGCCGGAGTAAAGCATCACGTGGTTTATGTTATTGTGATTGTTTTTCTCAGTTGAGAAGATGAGGTCGGCGGGTTTAAGTTCCTTGCGCGCCGCCGGGCGCCCGCAATTCAGCTGGTCGCGAGCATTTCGGGGCAGGTCAAATCCCCAGACGCGGTAGGCGATGTTTACCAGGCCCGAGCAGTCTATGCCGTAGCCGGAGCGGCCGCCCCAATAATACTTGTCACCTAGAAATTGGCGGGCGGTACCGAGTATTTTTTTGCGCAGGCCGGCGGGTTTTATCTTTATGGGGATAAGGTTCAGGTTTTTTTTATGTATCAGTCCCGTGTTCCCTTCGGGAGTTAGAATCCGCGCGAAGGAGCGTTTATCCCAGGCGAGTGTCTGAACCCTTGCGCCTATAGAAAGTTCCGCCACGGCGCCTTCTTCAAGCGGCGCCTTTTTGCGCCTGACCACGGCATCCGGTTCGACAGGGTGGCGAAAAGCGGCAAGTCGGGTTTCTATCCAGCCGAGATAGGGCGTGAAGGTTTTGGCGTCCCGGTTTTTTTTCCGGATCTGCTCCAAAGCTGATACTTCCAGCCAGGCGCCGCGCGAACTTCTGCACTCCACTCTTTCAAGCGGAAGTATCTGGCTCTCTATAAATTTCAGCTTATCGCCTTTTTTTTTATAATCCGGCGGTACGGAGAAAAGTTCGGCCAGAGGACACCGGACCGTAAGGGGGAGGCGCTCAAGCGGAGTCAGGATATAGGCCGTTCCGGATTTGTTTTTAAGCCAAGCTTTAGCGAATTCTTTTCGGTCATAGACGCGTCCCACGGTGTTTTTATGCGCCGCGGCCGGGTCGTTGATCAAAATATTCCCCTTAGCGTCAAACCCTTTTATTACCAGGAGATGTCCGGCTGTTTTCTTAAGCGGTGATTTTCTCAGTTCATCCGGGCCGAAGGTGACGCTGGCTGCCAGCGGGATTCCAGCGGCCAGATAACCGCGCGCGTCCTCCAGTGAATTCAAACGCGTTGGCCAGGCGTAAAGGCCTAATGTTCCGGCGTACATGGTGTTTAAGGTCCAGTTGCCGTAAATGTTTTCAGTGGTATCGCGGACGCCGGCCGCTGTATCCAGTACCCGCGTCTTAAGGCCAAAGTGGTTAAGTATCATCGTAACCGAGGTCGGACTGCAGATATCTCTATAGTAGGTGACCCGCTGTGTCATTTGGGAACATTTTGGGACGTCCAGTAGTACGGATTTGAAGGAGGCGTGTTTTTTTACTGCGAACGCTTCATTGTATCCCGCTGCGGTGCTGGTGTAGGTGACTGATGCCAGGCGAAAGAATGCTGTGGATCCGGCAGCGGCTTTAATCGTCACGCGGTAGCGAAGACGTTCAGCTGCCGAGGAGAGAGTCAGGATGTCCGTCGCCATGCGTCCGAAACGATTCTGCTGGTTTTTGACGCTTCCGGTTTCTCCGTCCTGGCTGAAGCCGCCGAACTCGAACCACGGACTCCAGCCGCGTTCGTCATATACCTGCAGCGCCAGCTCAAGGCGGTCCTTCGGTCCCAGAGATGCGTTGGCTCCGGCCAAGGCCTGGGTAAAAGGAAAGGCTGTTTTGATCGGCGCGGAAGTAAGGACCGCTGTAACAGTTTTGTGATTGTTTTTCACGGTTTTCAGCACGCCGCTCGGCAAGTCCGATGTCTTAAAATTAGTGAGTCTGGCGCCGTGAAAGTCGCCCGGCATTAGATGGACGACAGAAACGGATCGGACAGTGTCGGGAATTACGGTTTGTTTCTTGTCTTTGGTTCGTATGGTCATAATCGTCAGTGAGAAAAGCGGTATTATCCTCACGCTGCCAATATTCTATAATAAAATGGCGTCAAAAATTAAAAGAGGCGGAATTCATATGACAAAAAATGAGCACCTTAAATTCATGAAGGAAGCTTTAAAGGAGGCCCGCAAAGGGCTTAAAGAGGGCGGCATCCCTATTGGTTCTGTGCTTGTTAAGGATGGAAGGATTATAGGCCGTGGGCATAATCGGCGCGTGCAGAAAAAATCAGCCATACTTCACGCCGAAATGGACTGCCTTGAAAACGCAGGCCGGTTAAAGGCTTCCGATTACGCCAGCTGTGCCATCTATTCCACGCTTTCTCCCTGTCCCATGTGCACCGGGGCTATACTACTTTATAAGATTCCTGTAGTTGTAATAGGGGAGAATCGGACTTTCAAGGGTCCGGAGGGCTATTCTAAAAAGTTCGTTAAGCTGATAAACCTGGATCTGCCGGATTGCTATGGGTTGATGGAAGGTTTTATAAGGGAAAAGCCTGAACTCTGGAACGAGGACATCGGTGTATAGGGGGGCTATGGCACCTCTTTGCTCTTCGTTGAATATGATATAGTATCACTAAATGTGTGCCTGAAATTTCACTGTTTGTTTGGCCGGCTGAAGCACCCTGTGCTTGAGACGGACTACACTAGGAGGATAGAATACAATGAGCAAGAGAATATATGTGGGCGGTCTGCCTTTTTCAGCCAACGACGAGCAGCTGAGCGCGGTTTTCGCGGCGCACGGTTCCGTCACCAGCGCTAAAGTCATCACCGATAAGTTCAGCGGTCAGTCCCGGGGCTTCGGCTTCGTGGAAATGTCCAATGACGAAGAAGCGATGGCTGCCATCGAGAAGCTTAACGGCTCCGACATGGAAGGCCGCAAGCTGACCGTCAATGAAGCCCGGCCGATGGAAGCCCGCGATGCCGGCGGACGCGGCGGCAACCGCGGCGGTTCCGGCGGCGGGTTTAACCGCTGGTAACCTGTCTGAAGTTTCCAGCCTATGGCTATGCCTTTCATGCGGCCATGACAGAGGTTTTAACCGGTCCGTCATTTTGCAAAAAATGGGGGGCCGGTTTTTTACTTGCTTTTTCCCCGGAGTTATGTCATACTATCTGTAACAGCATTCCGGAAATCGAATTTGGTTGCGCTATCTGACCTAGCAACTTCGGTAAGGGCGCGCAGAGCGAATGGGTTTTACGGTTTGTTTGAAATGCTAGGAGGATAGAATACAATGAGCAAGAGAATATATGTGGGCGGTCTGCCTTTTTCAGCCAACGACGAGCAGCTGAGCGCGGTTTTCGCGGCGCACGGTTCCGTCACCAGCGCTAAAGTCATCACCGATAAGTTCAGCGGTCAGTCCCGGGGCTTCGGCTTCGTGGAAATGTCCAATGACGAAGAAGCGATGGCTGCCATCGAGAAGCTTAACGGCTCCGACATGGAAGGCCGCAAGCTGACCGTCAATGAAGCCCGGCCGATGGAAGCCCGCGATGGCGGTTCCCGCGGTGGTTTCGGCGGCGGACGCGGCGGCGCAGGCGGTAATCGCGGCGGCGGCGCAGGCGGTAATCGCGGCGGTGGAAATCGCTGGTAAACCAGCCCTAAAATTTCAAAATGAAGTTTTAACCGGCCCCCTAACAGGGGCTGGTTTTTTTATTGGTATAATAATTCCATGGCGATCCCACATGTGCGGTGTTTTTTGTTGGCCAGCATCCTGTGTCTGCCCTCCGTTTCTTTCACTTATGACGGAAACCCCGTCACTAATGCCGTTAAGGATATCGAACATATGCAGTCGGCGCCCGTGCGCCTGTCGGACGCTCCCGCCGCTTATCTGGCCGGCAGCCTTCTGGGAGCCGGCGCTATTATTTATTCTTTTGACGGCCAGATACGGCGAGTGGTCCGCAATAATAGAACTTCATCTATTGATCATGTCGCCACGCAGGTCGAAAAGATCGGTAACGGCGGTTATGAGTTGGTGATGCTGGGCGCTTTTGCCGGCGCCGGCTACGCGTTTAAAAATGATAGATTGAAGGACACATCGATGCTGGCTGCGGAATCTTTTCTTGCCGCCAACGCAATCGGGACCGTGCTGAAATACTCGGTCGGAAGAGCGAGGCCTTATGGCGAAGAAGGAAAGCGCGCTTTCAAACCTTTCACTTTCAAGACTGTTCATACGTCTTTCCCTTCAGGGCATACCACAAGCGCTTTTTCCGTGGCTTCTGTTTTTGCCTCGCGGTACGATTCTCCGTGGGTGGGTATAGCCGCCTACGGCGCGGCGTCGGCCACGGCGCTCCAGCGGGTATATTCCGACAAGCATTGGGCCTCAGATGTTTTTTTTGGGGCGATTTTGGGTGTGGCGACCGGGCGGATGGTTGTGCGAAGAGGCGGCGGTGGCTTCGTCAAGAACGCATACCTTATACCCGTTTTCGGTCCGGACTTTTCCGGCGCGCTGGCCGCAGTACGGTTTTGATCCGTCCCGGCCAACAGGCTGTTAATTTAGTGCGTCAGAGAAGTTTTTATTGAAAAGGGTGCGGTGGGTCTTTTGTTAATCGGAATTTGGGCCTTTTGGCCCTTTTAATGCTGCGGTGTACGTAGTAAGGTATATCGTGATTTAGCAGCCTGTCGCGGTGGTGTAATTTACCACAAGATGTGGTATACTATTCTCGGTTCTCCACAAGATGTGGTATGATGTACTGAGATCTACGATAAGTCGTCAGCAAGAGAAACATGCTTAAACGTCTAACCCTTCTGATGGTTCTTCTCTTCAGCGCCTCGAATCTACGGGCACAACTTAACGCATATATTGTCAATGTCGGGCAGGGTGACGCAATTTACATTGAACTGCCCTCGGGCGGCAATGTTCTGATAGACGGCGGCCCGTCAGGCGAACCGATTTATAATTTCTTGAAAGCGAAAGGCATCACTAAGATAGACCATGTGGTTCTGACCCATCCGCATAGCGACCATTACCGGGGCCTTAAAAAAGTGTTCGCAGTCACTGACGTCAAGAACTTTTATGACACCAGGGCCGAGAATGTCGACGCCAAGGGAGACAATAACCTGCGCGAGCTTGCTGACGCTGAACCCAGGTGCGTAACACATTTTCCCGATGCCGGCACTGAATTGAAGTGGGATCCTCAGGTTACGATCAAAGTGCTCAACACCTGTTCCGAACCTGTCCTTAGCCGTGACAACGACGTTATAAACAACTGTTCCCTGGCGATAAGATTTTATTATAACGGCAACGGACTGCTCTTCATGGGCGACGCCGAAGCGGCCATTGAGAACGCTATGATGCGCGTCTTTAAGTCCGGACTCAATTCGTCTATCCTGAAAGTTTCGCATCACGGGTCGCGGTATTCTTCCACCGAAAAGTTCCTGGCGCGTGTCCAGCCGAAATATGCCTATATCTCATACGGAATGGATAATAATTACGGCCATCCCCACTTGGAGGCACTGCAGCGTCTTAGGGCGACCGGCGCGAAGATTCTTTACACGACCGGCGGCACGCAGTCGTTCACCATTCCCGCTCCGAAAAGAGGCCAATCCTTCCCTGTTGAGCCGGTATTCAACGGGGCCGGCGTTACGTCTGAACAGAAATTTGAAGACATGACGCTTACCTGGACTCCGGATGGACGCATGGAAGCCGGTTCAAGCTCGCCCGCCATGAAACAGCTGGAAGGGTACGCCGCTCCTGAAGATGCGGTAAAATAAAATTTGCCGGAACTGATAGCTCTAAAGGCCCCGTCAAAGGGGCCTTTCGATTTAGCAATAACGGGAGAAAGCGGAAAAATGTTCAGACGGGCTTTTATAGAGATAACCAACGAGTGCAACCTGTCGTGCGGGTTTTGCGCGGTTTCTTCACGCCCGGCCGTCCATATGGCGCTCCATACATTCGAAGCTGTCGCCGCGCAGGTTAAGCCGTTCGCCGGGGTTATTTCTCTTCATGTGTTGGGTGAGCCTTTTATGCATCCGCGGTTCCCCGATATACTGAATATCTGCTCTCGTCTGGGCCTTCGCGTCAACCTTGTGACCAACGGTACGCTGCTTGATAAATTCGGTCCCGCGGTATTTGAGGAAAGATGTCTGGTACAGGTTTCATTTTCTCTGCACGCCCTCGCCGCGCTGCCTTCCGGCATCAGGGCGGAAAAATTGCGGCGTTTAACGGAGTTCGCCGAGGTAAAACCGGACCGCCTGATCGTGGGTTTCCGTTTGAGAGGCGGGGCGGATGATCCTTTTGTAAAGGAAGCGTCGGATCTCGTTTTAAATTCTTTCCCCGGGCGCGGGAAGACCGGAGAACATGGCCGCGCGGTAAAGCTGCGCGATAATGTTTATCTGAATTTCGGCAAACTGTTTGACTGGCCGGGCCGGGGGTCAGGTAAGAGTAAGAAAAGCTGCCTTGGCCTGCGGCATCACTTCGCTATACTTTCCACCGGAGAAGTTGTTCCGTGTTGTGCGGATCATGACGGCCGGCTCGCTATCGGAAATATAAATAAAAAGCCGCTGGCTGATATTCTGAGCGGCCCGGCCGTATCCATTATGCGTGGCAGTATCTCCGGGCATACGGCAATGCCCTCTTATTGCGCCACCTGCGGTTTCAGCGCCCCGGACTGACGCGATAGTGGCGAGTGGTTAGTGGACAGTGGATAAAGCGATAGGAGGACTGGCGGATTGACTGGAACGGTAACCGACCACTGTTGTAACCTGCCGCGCTTTCCCGCTGTCGTACTGCCGCTCTTGTCCTGAAATTGACAAGCTCCGGCATTTTGTCATATATTGAATAAGAGGCGTTTTGATGTATTCACAGCCTCAGAGCCGCAATTAGCATTCGATGGGCAAGTTTTAGCCACCTCACGGCCCGGTATTCTTAAAAAATCTAATTTAAGGGCAGTTCTACGATTATGCTTCTTGTTGTAGTTGCAGTGGCTATCCTCATATTCAGCGCAGCCCTCGCGCTCAGCCTGGGCCGGGATCCGCGGAGAGCTTCCATGGTTGGCGCAAGCGGAGCGGTTCTGGCCGCTCTGATCGGTCTTATTTCAACCGTCAAAATCCTTCTTTACCCGGCAACCGAAACATTATCGTTCCCCTGCTCGTTGCCCATAGGTTCTTTTGCGCTGGCGCTGGATCCGCTTTCGGCGATTTTTCTTTTACCGGTATTCATTCTCACAGCCGCAGCCGCGCTCTATGGGTTAGATTATCTGAAGCCAATGGCCGGCAAAAAGCCGCTGGGTGCGGTCTGGGCCATGTTCAACCTTTTAAGCGCCGCCATGGTGTTTGTGCTGCTTTCGGCTGACGCGCTCCCTTTCCTTATGGGATGGGAAATGATGGCTGCTGCTTCATTCGCGCTGGTGGTTTTTGAGCATGAGAAACCACAGGTTCGCAAGGCCGGACTGATCTATCTTGTGGCCGGCGGCTCTGGCGCTTTATTCCTTCTGTTTATGTTCGCCCTGCTTGCATCTCCGTCCGGTTCCGTGGCTTTTTCAAGTATGGTCCGGCCCGGCGGGGCGTTGGCCTCAGCGGTTTTTATATTCTCCGTTTTTGGTTTCGGTCTGAAAGCGGGCTTTATCCCTTTGCATATCTGGCTGCCGGAAGCGCACCCGGCCGCGCCCAGTCATGTTTCCGCCGTTATGAGCGGGGTGATGATAAAAATGGGCATCTACGGCCTTCTGCGTGTTCTGGTAATCCTTGGCGCGCCTGAGGCGTGGTGGGGATGGCTTCTTATTATCATCGGCGCGGTTTCGGCTGTGATCGGAGTATTGTTCGCGCTGGCTCAGCACGACCTTAAGCGCCTGCTGGCCTGGTCCAGTATCGAGAACGTGGGAATAATTACCATGGGTATAGGTTTGGGCGTCCTGGGGCAGGCCCGATCCGTGCCGTCACTTGCGGCATTGGGTTACGGCGGCGCCCTCCTGCATGTTATCAACCACGCTTTTTTTAAAGGTTTGCTCTTCATGAGCGCCGGGGCGGTCCTGCACTCGGCCGGTACATTGGAACTGGAGAATTTAGGCGGACTTTTAAAGAAGATGCCCTTTACAGCTTTCTTTTTCTTCCTCGGTTCGGCCGCGGCCTGCGCCCTGCCGCCGCTGAATGGTTTCACCGGGGAGTTTCTGATATATCTGGGCGCGTTTAATAGTATCGGCCCCTCTTCGCGAGCAGCGTTCCCGGCGCTGATAGTTATAACTTCCCTGGCGGCGACCGGGGCTTTGGCTGTGGCCGCTTTCGCCAAAGCCGGCGGTTCAGTTTTTCTGGGCGAGCCGCGTGCTAATAATTTTGAAAGCCCGCATGACGCAGGAACAATAATGAAGGTCGCTATGGCCGCGCTCGCTGCGCTCTGCGCAGTTATCGGATTGTGTTCGCCTTTCCTGCTTAAACCGCTGGCGGCGGCTATAACGCCTCTTGCTGTATCTTATCCGCTCCTGGACGCGGGCGTAAATATGCTTTATGTTTCAGCCGGAGCTTTGACGCTCATCGCCCTGATCCTGTGTGCATGGGCGTTGCGGAGAGCTATCTCTCGCGGTCTGCCTCCTGTTCCGGGGGTAACCTGGGACTGCGGTTACGCCGCCCCGACAGCGCGCATGCAGTACGGCGCTTCGGCTTTCACCCAGCCGCTCACTGATTTCTTCCAGCCTTTGCTCCGTAAGGCGCGCTCGTACCCCGCTATAACGGAATATTTCCCGGGCATGGCCTCCTTCTCCACCGAAGCGCGCGCTGTATTCTATAACCATCTCTATAGCCCGGTCGGGGCGCAGATAAAACGTCTGGCTTTCCGGTATACCTGGCTGCAGCACGGACGTCTTCAGTTCTACATCCTTTATATAGTGATCGCGCTCATCGCGCTCCTGGTGTGGAAGCTATGACGAGACCGCTCATACAATATTTTCTGGCATTGGTTCTGGCCCCGCTTCTGCCCGGTATCATTAACCGGGTCAAGGCCTTCTTCGGCGGCCGGCGCGGCGTTCCTGTTCTTCAATTATATTTCGACCTTTATAAACTGGCTCATAAAATTCCGGTATATAGCCGCACCACTACATGGCTGTTCAAAGCCGGCCCCATCATCGGGCTGGCCGCTATGCTGTGCGTCCTGGCGCTCCTTCCATTCGGCGGAAGGCCGTCCTTCCTGTCTTTCGAGGGAGACCTGATACTGCTGGTTTATTTGCTGGGGCTGGCGCGTCTGGCGACGGTGCTGGCGGCGCTGGACACTGGTTCAGGTTTTGAGGGGATGGGCGCAAGCCGCGAAGTGCAGTTTGCCGTATTCGCGGAACCGGCTTTTTTTCTTGCCCTGGCGGCCCTGGCCCGCGGCGGCGGAGGGCTCTCGCTTTCCGGCATATTTTCAAACCTTACCCCGGCGGCCTGGCTTACGGCCTCGCCCGTGCTCACCCTTGTGACGGCGTCCCTTTTTATAGTCTTTCTGGCTGAAAATTCCCGGGTGCCGGTGGACGACCCGAACACCCATCTGGAACTCACCATGATACACGAGGTTATGGTGCTGGACCACAGCGGACCGGACCTCGCCTTCATTTTATACGGCGCGGCCCTGAAGCTCTGGGCGCTTGGCGCGCTTATAGCCTGCGTTATTCTGCCGAGGCACTACGGCTCCTGGCTGGTGGATTCAGGCGCTTTTATATTGGCAATGTTTTTTATAGCGGCGGCGGTGGGCGTGGTTGAATCCGTAATGGGGCGGCTGCGCCTTCTTAAAGTGCCGTATCTTCTGATGACCGCTTTAACCTTTTCTATCCTTGCTCTAATATTTCAGGCGGGACGATGACAACGCTGGCTGAACTGATAATAGTAGCCGTAATACTGCTGAACCTTTCTATGGCAGCCTCAGGCTCGCTTGCCGCGTGCATCCGCCTTGCCGCCGCGCAGGGCGTGATAGCGGCGCTCCTGCCGCTTCTGGCCGGGCAAGGCGTACCATCGGGAACTATCGTGTTTTGCTGCGCGGTCATACTGCTTAAGGGAGCCATATTCCCGTGGCTGCTGACGCGCGCCCGCGTAAAGGCCAAGGTAAGCCGGGATGCGGAGCCGGTCATAGGTTACCCGGCCTCCATAATCCTCTGCCTTGCAGCCTTCGCCGCGGCGTCGTGGCTGGGCACAAAGCTTCCCCTGCCTGAGACGGCGCGCGTGGCATGGATTGTGCCCGCCTCTCTCTCCACGATCTTTACGGGTTTCCTGCTTCTTACAACCCGCGCCAAAGCTATAACTCAGGTATTGGGCTACCTTGTTATAGAGAACGGCATTTATATTTTCGGTCTCGCGCTATTCGTGGAACAGCCGCTAATGGTCGAGATGGCCATCCTCCTGGATGTTTTTGTGGCGGTGTTCGTTATGGGAATAACCATCTTCCACATAAGCCGCGAGTTCGACCATATTGATACGGCGGAACTCTCACAGTTGGGCGACTGGTATCCCAAGCAGACCGGGGGGGAGAAATGATCACGCTCCTTATGCTTATCCCGCTGTTCTCGGGCCTGGCCGCTTTCCTTATCTCTGACGACGGCCGCCGGCGCGCCATGCTTTTGGCCGTGGCCGGCATACATCTCGCGCTTACCATCGCGGCTCTGGTTGCGCGGCCCGAGATGGTGCCGGGCGACTGGTTTGGGCTTGACCCGCTTGGCCTGCTGTTCCTAGGCGTAACTTCTGTTCTGTTTTTGGGCGCTTCTGTTTACGCTGTAAAATATATGGCACTGGAGAAACGCGATCCCGGCGAGGATTCGGACGAAGGTTTTATTTTCAATAACGAGCCTGAGACCGTCTTCACCGGTTGCCTGCTGCTTTTCCTTGCCGCCATGACGGCTGTTACCGCCAGCCGCCACCTCGGCATACTCTGGGCGGCGGTGGAAGCCACAACGCTGCTCAGCGCGCCGCTGATATATTTCCACCGCCATAAACGCTCTTTGGAAGCCACCTGGAAATACCTGTTGATATGCTCGGTAGGTATCGCCATGGCGCTGATGGGGAATCTTTTTCTGGGCGCGGCGGGATTACGATCCGGTTTAGCTCTGGATCTTGGGAGTCTTCTTTCCAACGCTATGTCCCTGGATCAGGCCTGGTTGAAAGCGGCTTTCCTGTTTCTGTTCGTCGGCTACGGGACCAAGATGGGCCTGGCGCCTTTCCACACGTGGCTTCCGGATGCGCACAGCGAATCTCCGGCCGTTGTTTCGGCGCTTTTATCGGGGGCGCTGCTTAATTGCGCCTTCCTGGGTATTTTGCGGGTGGCGCAAGTCTGCTCCGCCGCCGGTTTGTCCGGTTTCACCGGGGACATACTGATATTGTTCGGGATCCTGTCGCTGATGACGGCAGCCTTCTTCATATTGGCGCAGAAGGATTATAAACGCATGCTGGCCTATTCCAGTATCGAGCACATGGGAATACTTTCTCTGGGAGTGGGCTTAGGCGGCGGAGCCGTGTATGGTGCGCTTCTTAACGCAGTTTCTCATTCCCTGACCAAGGCCGGTTTGTTCTTCGTCTCGGGGCTGATTTTGGCCGCCTATAAAACCAAACAGATCTCCGAGGTTAAGGGTCTTATCAGGCGCGTCCCGCGAACCGCTGTTCTGTGGATGATTGGCTTTTTTCTTATAACAGGCACGCCCCCGTCGGGGATATTTCTGGGAAAGTTTATGATCCTTAAGGCCGCGGTTTCTGGCGCACATTATGCGGCCGCGGCCGCCTATCTGTTTTTTCTGGCGGTGGTATTTGCCGGCATGGGGCGTATCTTTCTGGACATGACGCTGGGAGAAGCCGCCGTTCTCAACGAAGCGGAGAAACCCTTTAAATCGTCCCGGCAGATGCTCCTCCCGGCCGCCTGTTTCTTCGCTTGCGTCGTACTCCTGGGGCTTTATATGCCAGCCTGGCTGAACGATATAATAAGCGGGGCCGGAGATCTTATTACCGGGGGGACCATATGACCGCGCCGCTCTCCCTGAGTCATCTCGGGGCCGCCGGTTTTAAAGACCTGATGGTGTTACCACCGGACGAATTCTACAGATCCGCGTCCGGACGGTTCAAGGCCGGAGGGCGCGCTGTCTCATATTTCGGTTTGCCGGAAGAGGGGTCTGCTCCGCTTAACGATAGCTTCGCAGGACCTGGTCTCTTCGAAGCTCCGGCTAAAAACGCCGGAGCGAAGAAGGGCGGAACCCGGCTCATCCTGATACTCGCCTTTGACTCTGAGCGCAGGCTTGAGGCCTTGTCCATGGTCGCCAATGATTCATTCCGCTCGCTGACCCCCGATTTTCCGCAGCTGCACCTGTTCGAGCGCGAGATAGCCGAGCAGTGCGGCCTTAAGGCCGAAGGCCACCCGTGGCTTAAGCCGGTGCGTTATCAGCTGAAGTCAGGTTTGCCAGTTCCGCCCGGGATAACTGAATTTTTCAAGGTGCGAGGCCGTGAAACGCACGAAGTGGCCGTAGGACCGGTTCACGCCGGACTAATAGAGCCGGGTCATTTCAGGTTTCAGTGCCACGGCGAAATGGTCTTCCATCTTGAAATCGCGCTTGGTTACCAGCACCGCGGCATAGAATCCCGCCTCATCGGGGGTTCGGGCAAACTTACCTCACATTATATGGAGACTCTGGCCGGGGATACGACTATAGGCCACGTTTCAGCCTATTGCCGGGCCATTGAAGCCCTTTGCGGTGCGCGGATTCCGCCTCGGGCCGAAGTCTTGCGCGCCATCATGCTTGAGCTTGAGCGAATGGCCAACCACACGGGAGATCTGGGCGCTCTGGCCGGCGACGTGGCCTATCTGCCCACCGCCTCTTTCTGCGGCCGGCTGCGCGGAGATATCCTTAATATGTCGGCGCTTATCTGCGGCAACCGTTTCGGGCGCAATATGGTCATACCAGGAGGAACCGCTTTCGACCTGTCCCCCGCGCTTATAAAAGAACTGAAACTCAGGCTTGACGCTGCCTTCAGGGATGTTCGGGACGCCGCGGATCTGTTATGGAACACCTCTTCTGTAATGGAGCGATTTGAGGGGACCGGTATAGTCTCTAAAGAGACGGCTTTGACCTTGGGGCTGGTGGGGCCTGCGGCCAGGGCTTCAGGTGTGCGTCGCGATGTCCGGCACAATTTTCCGGTAGGGATATATAATTCCAAAGCGGTACTGTCCGAGGGCGCGCCGGAAAGCGGCGATGTCTACGCCAGAGCTTATACGCGCTGGCTTGAGATAAAACGTTCTTACGAACTGGTGAGCGGAATGCTCGCTTCTCTCCCTGCCGGTCCTGTTTTCGCGGCTCCCGGTCCCATGAAGGCGGAAAGTTTTGTTGTATCTCTTGAGGAGGGCTGGCGCGGAGAAATATGTCATACGGTCGTGACCGACAGTGCCGGAAAGTTCAGGCACTATAAGATAAAAGATCCGTCGTTCAATAACTGGCAGGGCCTTGCTATGGCGCTGCGCGACGGCCAGATCTCGGATTTCCCGCTCTGCAATAAAAGTTTCAATCTGTCATATTGCGGGCATGATCTATAAGTAGTGACGCGGGGTAGCAATTTGGAGGTAAAGCAATTTAGATGTAAAGCGGTCTAGAGGCAAAGCAGTTTGGATGTAAAGCAATTTAGCCAAATTGCCGTCCGGCTGTGCCTCTAAGTTGCTAGACGGCTTTGCATCTAAATGGCTGGGTTGCAAATTTATGCTTAAAGAAATAATCTCAAGGTTGAAACAGGGACATCGGACGATAGATTTCCCGTCGGCCGACATCAAGCTGTCGCCGCGATTTATGGGGTTGCCGGAGATCCATCCCGGTGCCTGTAAATCAAAGTGTGCGAAATGCGCTGATATCTGCCCGACCGGCGCCATAACGATTACAGATGCTAAACCCGTATTGGACCTGGGGCGCTGCGTTTTTTGCGGGAAATGCTCGGCGCTCTGCCCCGGCGTGTTTAAATTCGGATCGGATTATAAACTTGCCGCGGGTAAGAGAGGAGACCTGTTCCTGACCGGTGAAGTCGTTAAGCGCGCTGAAACCCTGGACGCGAAGATGAAGAAGATATTCGGGCGTTCTCTTAGGCTCAGGGTCGTGAGCGCCGGCGGCTGCGGAGCCTGCGAGGCTGATTGTAATGTGCTTCAGACCCTTGTTTTTGATCTGGGCCGGTTCGGAGTGCAGTTCGTGGCGTCTCCAAGACACGCCGACGGCATCCTGGTAACTGGTCCCGTGACACAGAATATGAAGCTGGCGCTGCGCAAGACTTACGACGCTGTGCCGGCGCCTAAAATAGTTGTCGCGGCCGGGGCCTGCGCCATCTCCGGCGGCATCTACGCCGGTCATCCTGAAACCGCCGGTATCCCGGAAGATATACCGGTAAATTTATATATCCCCGGCTGTCCGCCGCATCCGCTGACCATCCTGGACGGCCTGCTGCGGCTCCTTGGTCGGATAGAATAGGCTCGTCGCGCAATAACACGAGCAATAAGAATTATCCGCTCTGTCGCTTCACTTCCCGAAATAGTAGTTGATTGCGAGGTTTAGAAAACACTCTGATCCGCTGACGGATTATGAGGTGCCTTTGTCGTTGAGCGATATCAGGCCCGGGGGGGAGGGCGCAGGGCAATACCCATTTGCTAGAATAAATGCGGTGTTGGAAATGTTTGTGGTGATGAAAAAAGTAAATCACCTCCCAATGACCGGTTTTGTGTTTATCTCTGACAGGAGGCTCCATGCAGGTATATTTCTGGGGGACGCGCGGATCTCTCCCGGCTTCTATCACAAAACAGACGATAGAAGCAAAGTTATTCAAAGCCGTTAAAATGTCCCGCGATCGCGCGCTGGATAATGATGAGGCTATAACAGGCTTTATCCGCAATGAGCTGCCCTTCACGGTCCGGCAGACTTATGGCGGAAACACGTCATGCATCGAGATCGGGGGACAGGAGTCCTATGTTCTTTGCGACGCCGGCACCGGGCTGCGTGACTTTGGTCAGCAGTATCTGAAAGAGATAAAAGCCGGCCGCAAGGGGCTGTCTAAGATCTTCAATATCTTTATCTCCCATCCTCACTGGGATCATATCCAGGGATTTCCATTTTTTATTCCCGCCTATATACCCGGTCATCAGGTCCGGATCTTCGGCTGCCACGCCAGGCTTGAGGAGGCCTTCACCGGACAGCAAAATTCACTAAATTTCCCGGTTCCCATGAAGGCAATGGGCGCTGATATTTCCTTTCACATTCTGGAACCGGATAAGGTCTATGATATAGCTGGGATGGCCGTTAAGGCTATCAGGCAGAACCATCCGGGTGATTCCTTCGGCTACAGCTTTGTCAGGGACGGCAAGAAAGTGGTTTACTCCACCGATGCCGAGCATAAGAAGGATGCCGAGAAGGAGAGCTACCCTTTCATCGCTTTTTTTAAGGACGCGGACCTGCTGATCTTCGACGCGCAGTATTCCCTGGCAGATGCAGTTGATATCAAGGAGAACTGGGGACATTCCAGCAACCTCATGGCCGTTGAGCTGGCCGTGCGGTCCCGCGTGAAGCGCCTGTGCCTTTACCACAGCGAACATACGTTTGACGACGAAACCCTTTTTAAGTTTTTGGAGGACACCCGGGACTATCTCAAGATTTACGACGAGTCCTCCCACCTTGCCATTGATCTGGCGTATGACGGGCTGAAGATAGAAGTTTAGCTTCGCCCAGGGTCCCGATCGGAACCATCCGATTAACCCTGATCATCCGGTGGAGGCATGCGGTGCTTTCCGGCGCAGTAGAATAAGCGGCTGGAAGCGCATCGCATTTTACCGAAAACCGGATAAAAAGTTATAATCATCATGATGCGGGGAGGGACGGTCCAGTATATGGAGGGATGTTATGCCCGGTAAGATAAAGGAAAATAAAACGCAGGAGACACGATCAACCATGAAAAACGATTTTAAAGTCAAAGACATCTCCCTGGCCGAATGGGGCCGTAAGGAAATAGATATCGCGGAAAAAGAAATGCCGGGCCTTATGGCCATCCGCGCGAAGTTCGCGGCCAAAAAACCACTGCAAGGCGCCAGAGTTATGGGCTCCCTTCACATGACCACCCAGACCGCCGTGCTGATAGAGACGCTCGCGGCTCTCGGCGCCGAAGTGCGCTGGTGTTCCTGCAATATTTTCTCTACACAGGACCAGGCCGCCGCCGCCATCGCCAAAACCGGCGTGCCTGTTTTCGCCTGGAAGGGCGAGACGCTGGCCGAATACTGGTGGTGCACCGACCGGGCCCTTGATTTCGGCAACGGCAGAGGCCCCAACCTCATTGTGGACGACGGCGGCGACGCCACGATGATGCTCCACCGCGGCGTGGCTGCGGAAAAGAACCCTAAGATCCTGGACATTAAGGCGGGGGGGGAGGACGAGCAGGAACTCAATAATTGCCTGCGCGCGGAGCTCAAAATAAATCCGAAGCGCTGGCACGCCGCAGTGAAGGAATGGAAAGGAGTTTCCGAGGAAACCACTACAGGCGTTCATCGTCTTTACCAGATGCACGAGGCTGGGGAACTAATGGTGCCCGCAATAAATGTGAACGACTCGGTCACCAAATCCAAATTCGACAATCTCTACGGCTGCCGGGAATCCCTGGCCGACGGGATCAAGCGGGCGACGGACGTTATGATCGCCGGCAAGGTCTGCGTCGTCTGCGGTTACGGCGATGTCGGCAAGGGCTCGGCACGCTCGCTCAGAGGGTTCGGCGCGCGCGTGATCGTCACTGAGATAGATCCCATTTGCGCCCTTCAGGCCGCGATGGAAGGCTTTGAGGTCGCCACGGTGGAGGATACGCTGGGAGAAGGCGATGTTTATGTCACCACTACCGGAAACAAGGATATCATCCGCGTGGAGCACATGCTCAAGATGAAGGACCAGGCCATAGTCTGCAATATCGGGCATTTTGACAATGAAATACAGGTCAACGAGCTCCGGAAGACTAAGGGCGTGACGGTCCTGAATATAAAGCCCCAGGTGGACCGGTTTAATATGCCCGGAGGCAAATCCATGTATCTGCTGGCTGAAGGCAGGCTGGTCAACCTCGGCTGCGCCAAGGGCCATCCTTCGTTCGTGATGAGCAACTCTTTCTCTAACCAGACGCTGGCGCAGCTGGAGCTCTGGACCAAGAAGATGGAGATAGGCGTATACAGGCTGCCGAAGCATCTGGATGAGGAAGTCGCGCGGCTTCACCTCGAGAAGATCGGCGTAAAGCTTACCAAACTTACCAAGGATCAAGCCGCTTATATCGGCGTGAACCAGGACGGCCCGTATAAGCCGGAACATTATCGGTATTAAACGGCGCCCGTAAAAAAGCGAACCCCGGAGATAATTCCTGTCTCCGGGGTTCGCTTTTTTAACTGCTCTTATTGCTGGGAGCGGCTTTATTTTACGCCAATTCCTGTTTTTGGCGCGCAGCGCCCGCCCCAGTGGTGGCCGATAGAATCGATTCCTGCGCCATGCGGCGATGCTGTTTTACCGGCGCCGCACCAGTGTCAGTGTGCCCGAGAACTCCCCGCTCCAGTTCACAGTTATCAGTTCTCCGTCCTCGCTCAAAGTAACGAAATTATCCATGCTAAACTTATTGCCTTTAGGCATCACGAAGCTGGCGGACGTTAGGGGACCATTCCAGAGTTTTTCCCTCGTTCCCGGCAGATGGGGGTTCAGCTGCGCCATTTCCGGGTCCATATCGGTCCGCCACTCCAGCCAATATGACAACTCTCCGTTCTGAAGTTTGAAATAGTGGTCCAGATCCCTGTGGCGCGGTTGTGCGAACCATTCACTTCCGTCCAGACTTTTTTTCAGCGTTTGGAACCTGGCATCGGGGGATTCATCCTTGATCTTTTTCTCTATAGCGTATTCTATGCCGGCGATGCGTTTCTGGACATCCTCGGCATCTTTCGCATTGGGTGCGGCTAACAGGTACAACTCCAGGCCCTGCTTCGCTTCCTTAAACTTTCCGCCTTTTTCATAGGCGAGTGCTTGGTTGAAATAATCGTTAGCGATCCATGGCGCAAGCAGCAGGGCTTTTTTGTATTCTTCGGCTGCGTCCAGGAAATCCGTTTCAGATTTCGCGTCTTTTAAAGCGTATTCCGCCCGGCCCTCGAATTTCCTGGCTTCAGTCGGGACGGCCGGAGCGGGCTTGAATGTGAGTGCAAGCCTGATCGCTTTTTCGCGTAACGCGTAATCGTCCGGGTTCTTCTGAAGTTCTGCGACAAGTTGTTCCAGTTTTTCTTTTGGAGCGATAGGTTTGGTTTTTCCGCTTTTTCCCGCTGCTGCCTGCTCCTCCGCGCCGGCAGGCAAACATGGCGCGAAGAGGCATGCGGCGGTTATGATCCCATACAACAGGGCGATAAGATAGTGTTTTTTATTCATAGCTTAGTTCTCCTTTTTACTCCGCTTTTATTTTAGGAAGTGTGTTAGGTTGTGTGTCCGTTTCCGACAGGCATCGGAGGTATATGCCAACGGCTCTATTCACGCAATCTGACATGGCAAAAATTTCTCCTCCGCAGCCCTTTGCTGCACCGTCATAAACTCCAAGGCAGTCGGATACGGTGCGCAGTTTCTCTGCCCTCCTGCTGTTTGATGCCGTAAGCGGTTGCGCGAGCGGCGCGCAGCTCTGTTTCCATCTCATCCTCCTGGTCTCATATCCTTTTTCCTTCTCGCAATAACCGGCCGCGGCGGGGCTCGGAGGCAGCGGGATGTGAAGTTTGCACCAATCCACCCTTGGCTTTGCAGTTTTATCGGTAATTAAATTTTTATCCAGATCTGCCAGGATCCGTCTTCTTTCCGTTTCCCGCTCCTGATATGTTTCGAAATCCAGTTTGCCCGGACAATTTTCCGTTTCGGCATCCGCCGTCCCGAATTTAAATGATGTTTTCCCGGTTCCGTCTGAAACAGGCTTGCCGCCATTTGTTTCATTCAGTTTCAGTTCTTGCCGCGAAACGCCCTTTAAACTATCAAGCGTTTCTTTCTTTTGGCGTTGAAATTCTTCCTGCCTGATCTTTTTCTCCGTTTCTTTCCGGCGTTTTTCTTGTTCTTTTTCTAACTGTCTGCGGCTATCCGATTCTGCACGCGCGGCGGTGTTCTCTGCGGCACGATCATAGATGGGATTGGCTCCGGAACCGGAAGAATTATGCTCTCTGCCGCATCCCCAATTGGCTCCCTGCTCGCAGCTTTGTCCGTCGGAACCGAATGTTCCGCAACAGTTCTCGCACCATTGCTTATATTGGTGCGACCAACTTGCACCGAATCCACGCGGCGGATTTGGCGGCGTGCAATTGTCCGCGTAGGCATTATGCACGCTCAGATAAAGGAGCAAGATCAGGAGTAATGGAAAAACGACATATGCTGCGCAACTTTCCTGCCGCTTCATGGTCTTACCTTTTTTTGTTGTATATCGGAACGTTCCCCTCTGCCATAAATTATCAAAATATTGATGCGATTACAACAATGTACTATTGGTTGTGAAGTATCAGCTGACAATCTGAGTACAGCCGCCGGATCCTGACAAGACGCGGGAAAACTATCATAGGTTAAGGGGGACTCATTTTTATAAAAAGTAAATCCATGTTCTGCTTAACTTCTCCTTACCCATTTAACTGAAGATTAGAGGCCGGTGATTTCCTTTTGTTTGGTAAAATATGGCAGGAAGCGGATTATTGGCGTCACTATATGAAGCCCCGACGAATACCGAAAATTGAACCTATAACGCTGAGCGAAACATGTAATCAGCGGTGTCTTTTCTGTTCCGCTTACCGTGCTATGCCGGCGCATACCGACGCGGAAATAGCCGCTATAATCGCGCGCTCGGACAGGCAGGTGATTATAGGCGGTTGGGAACCCACCGTGTCCGCGCGGCTTGAAAAAATAGTGCGGCAGGCGAGGTCCGCCGGGATACAAAGCATCGCGGTGTTTACGAACGCCATCCGTCTCTCGGATAAAAAATACGCGGACCGGCTTATCGACGCGGGCGTAACTGTTTTCAATATTAATTTCCCCGCCCATACCCGCAAGCTTTCTGATTCTATCACGCAAACCCCCGGAGCGTTTGAAAAAAGGGTGTCCGCCATAAAACATCTTCTTACAAGGCGCGACCGGACAACTGTTTCCCTCTGTTTTGTGGTAAGCTCTGTGAATTATAAGATCCTGCCGGCCTACGCCGAGTATGTGGCCGGCACCTTTCCGGGTATTGAGCATATTACGCTTAACATGGTTTGTGTAAGCGGCTGGGCTTCGATCGCTGTTTCACTGGTTCCGAAACTAAGCGATATTGAGCCTTATTTGAAAGCCGCTGCCGCTATTTTTATGAAGCGCCGCGTAACCTGCATAATTGATAATATCCCGTTATGCCGCATGCGGGGATTCGAGTACGCTTCGGTCGCCGCAAGATATATCGTTATAGACGGAGCTAGGTCGGTTGCCGCGGATAAAACCTACCTGCGCGCGGCCTGCTGCGCGAAATGTAAACTTAAACAAATATGCCTGGGTCTGCGTCAGGATTATTTTGATCTGAACGGGTCCGGAGAACTATTGCCATCGCGGAAATCGGCCCGGTCCATAACGACGAAGATATTGGAGCGGAAAAGATAAAAAGTCAGTTAATCTCTTTAAGAAAGTGAGGATACGGCAGTTGTAAATATGCTATTTTAAGTTATATATCAGCTTGTGAAACTTGTTTTTGAACTGGGTTTTTCGCTGTGATTATCATGAAATACCAATTCCCTGAAGGATTTTTGTGGGGCTCGGCCACGGCCGCGCTGCAGATCGAAGGCGGCGCTGCCGCGGATGGTCGCGGGCCGTCGGTTTGGGACGTGTTCTGCCGCGAGCATCCGGAGAAGATATTCGAGCGGGCGACTCCCGATGTGACCTGCGACCATTATCATCGTTACGAAGAGGATGTCCGCTGGATCAGGGATCTCGGACACAACGCCTACCGCCTTTCAATTTCCTGGCCGCGCCTTTTCCCGGAAGGGAGCGGCGCCCTGAACCAGGCCGGAGTGGATTTCTACCGCAGGTTATTCGACCTTCTCCGCAGCAACGGCGTCACGCCGCACGTGACGCTGTATCACTGGGACCTTCCGGACGCTTTAGCCCGCCGGGGAGGCTGGGAGAACCCGGAAACCATCGCTGCTTTTGAAGCCTTCGCCGCCGCGTGTTTTGAACATTTCGGCGATCAGGTTGAGCTGTGGTCTACCCTTAACGAGCCGGGCTGGACCACGCTGAACGGCTATGTGACAGCCCTCCATCCGCCGGGCAAGACGGACCTGAAGGCCGCTGTTCAGGTCGCAACCAATTTCCTTATCGCCCACGCGCGGGTCGCCAGGTCGTTCCATAAGGCGGGCCGGCGTGGGAAGATAGGCTTGGCCCTTAACCTGTCACCCGTGTACCCGGCTACCGACACCGCCGAAGACCGCCAGGCCGCTTCTCTCGCGGATGCGATCTTCAACCGCTGGTTCTTTGAGCCGCTGCTGCTTGGACGCTTCCCTGAGGAGGCATTGGCTCTATACAATCGTTGCGGCTTCCTCCCCGATATCTCGGCGGACGACCGTGCTCTGCTGGCCGCGCCCAGCGCTGATTTTGTGGGAGTCAACTACTACTATCCGCACCATGTTTCAGCTGAGGCCTCCGGCAACGATTTTCATCTTAACACTTCAGGGCGTCAGGACGAGAACTGCCGGTTCTCTATCGGAGGATTGTTCCGCTTTGTCCGCAATCCGCGCGGCCAGTACACTGACTGGGCCTGGGAGATACATCCGGACGGCCTGTACGAATTGCTTATAAGGCTTCGGGATCTGCGGCCCGACCTGCCGGTTTATGTGACTGAAAACGGCATCGGCCGCGTGGAAGAACTGGCGGGCGGGACCGTGGACGACCAGGAGCGGATAGATTTTGTGCGGCTGCATCTTGAAGCGATACATCGCGCCATTCAGGCCGGCTGCCCGGTGAAGGGCTATTTCATGTGGGCCCTGATGGATAACTTCTCCTGGATCAACGGCTTTAAGAAGCGGTACGGCTTCCTGTTCATAGACAGGCAGACACTGGCGCGATACCCAAAGAAAAGCGCGGCCTGGTTTCGCGAAGCGGCCCGTCACAACGGATTCTGAAGACACCTCATAAGTGGAGATTACAAAAAATGAATGAACAGAACAGCTATCAACCGATCTTGGTTACGCTAATGGCACCGCTCTCCGGCGTGCTTATGCCCATAGAGGCTGTTCCCGATCCGGTTTTCGCCCAGAAGCTCGTCGGAGACGGTATCTCGCTGGACCCGACCACGCAGATCCTGCTGGCGCCGTGCGCGGGCGAGGTAGTGCAGCTTCATAGCGCCGGTCACGCTCTCACGCTCAGGACCGCCGGAGAACTGGAAGTGATGATGCACATAGGTCTCGACACGGTCAATCTGAAGGGAGCTGGATTCACCACTCTTGTTAAAGTCGGAGATACGGTGCTGACGGGAGCGCCCCTGATAGAGTTCGCGGCCGACGAGGTTGCAAGAGGCGCTCTCAGCCTTCTCACACAGATCGTTTTGATCACTCCGGAGCGGGTGAAAGCCATCCATAAACACGCCGGCAGCGTCCTGGCAGGCAAGGATCCGATACTTACCGTCGAACTGGCTGAAATAAAAGCCGGGGCGGCAGCCGTGGAAACCGCGGCGCCGCTGATCTCAAGGGCAGTCATTATTATTAACCGGGCCGGGCTTCATGCCCGTCCTGCAGCCACGCTTGCCGGTCTTGCCCGGGGCTATCGCTGCGACCTGCACCTTCGCAAGGGCGAAGAGCAGGCCAATGTCCGGAGCGTCTCTTCCATTATGGCCCTCGATATCCGGCACGGGGATAAGGTGTTTCTTATTGCCGGCGGCCCGGACGCGAGGGAAGCCCTTGACGCTTTGCTACCCCACCTGGAGGCGGGTCTGGGAGAGGCTGCGGTGGGAACGCCGGCGACGGCGGCTTCCGGCGCCGCGACGCGCCCGGCTCCATCCGGCGATCCCGATCTGTTGACCGGTATCAGCACCTCGCCGGGTCTGGCGGCAGGCAAGGCTTTTATTGTAGCCAGGGCGGAGATCCAGGTTCCGGAGCACGGCGGTAAGCCTGAGCAGGAACGGCACAAGCTTGAAGACGCTTTAGCTTCGGCCCGCCTGCAGCTTGACGCCCTCCAATCCCGCGTGAAGGCTTCCGGTAACCCGGAAAAGGCCGATATCTTCGGCGCCCACCTTGAATTGCTGGAAGATCCAGATCTTCGTGACCTTGCCGAAAGCGCTATCGCTAAAGGCAAAAGCGCGGCTTTCTCCTGGAAGGGGGCATTCACCGCCCACGCCGACCGGCTGGCCGGATTATCCAATAAACTGCTGGCGGAGCGGGCCAACGATATAAGGGATGTGGGGCGGCGGGTGCTTGAGCGCCTGCTTGGAATGGCTGAGGGAGACATCGCCGGAATTCCGGACGAGTCCATTCTTATCGCCGAAGAGCTTACGCCTTCGGATATCGTTTCTCTGGACCTTAAGAAAGTTAAGGGCTGCGGCACTATCGGCGGAGGAGCCACCTCGCATGTGGCCATCCTGGCGCGCTCGCTCGGACTTCCCTTCGTGGTCGGTCTGGAGCCGCGCGCTCTTGAAATAGCCAGGGGAACCCCTCTGATCCTGGACGGCGGGAAAGGTATTGTACGCCTTAACCCGTCAAAAGTCGAGATGGAAAAGATACGCGGACGGCTTGCCCGCATGGATACCCGGCGCGCCGAGGAAGCCAAATTTGCCGACCGCCCCGCCGTCACCCTTGACGGACATAAGGTGAAGGTGTTCGCCAATATAGGCAATACGCAGGAAGCGAAAGAGGCGGTTAAGCTCGGCGCCGAGGGCGTGGGCCTGCTGCGCTCGGAATTTTTATTTCTTGACCGGACCGAAGCGCCTACCGAGGAAGAGCAGACGCAGGCATACCGGACCGCGGCCGAGGCGCTGGGTAAACAGCGGCCCTTGATCATCCGCACGCTGGACGTGGGCGGAGATAAACATCTCTCCTATCTCCAGATCCCTAAAGAGGAGAATCCTTTCCTGGGCGAGCGCGGCATCCGCGTCTGCCTGAACCGCCCTGAGCTGCTGCGAACGCAGGTGCGCGCCATCCTGCGCGCCGCGCGCTCCGGGCCTGTGCAGCTCATGTTCCCTATGATCACCGACATCGGCGAGTATCGGGCGGCCAGGGACATCGTGAAGCAGGAGATGGAAAACCTTGGCGCGGCCCAGGTGTCAGTCGGCGTCATGATCGAGGTTCCGGCTGCCGCAGTTCTGGCGGCTGGGTTCGCTTCCGAAGTTGACTTTTTATCCATCGGCACCAATGATCTGACTCAGTACACTCTGGCCATGGACCGTGGCCACCCCGGGCTGGCCGCAAAAGCCGACGCGCTGCATCCTGGCGTGCTTAAGCTTATCAGCGGCGTCGTGGAGGCCGCTCACGCCGGCAAGAAGCCCGTAGGCGTCTGCGGGGGACTTGCGGGCGACCAGAAAGGAATTCCGCTGCTGGTAGGATTAGGCGTGGACGAACTTAGCGTTAGCGTGTCCGACATCCCCGCCGTGAAGGCGGCGGTGCGCCGGTTAAAGCTGGAGGACTGCAGACGCCTGGCAAAACAGGCCCTCGCCCTCGGGACGGCTGCCGAAGTGCGCGCGCTATTCTCACCGGAGACGGAGGACTAAATCTATGATAAACCTTGCAAAAAATGCCTTTGCCATGCTTCAGAAGATTGGCAAGTCGCTCATGCTGCCGGTCTCGGTCCTGCCGGTGGCCGGTTTGCTGCTCGGGCTCGGTTGCGCCAACTTCACTTTCATCCCGGAAGTGATCTCAAAGCTGATGGCGCAATCCGGAGGCGCGATCTTCGGCAATCTGCCGCTTATCTTCGCCATCGGCGTCAGCCTTGGTCTGACCAATAACGACGGCGTAGCGGCGCTGGCCGGCACCGTGGGCTATGCTGTATTGGTGGCCACTATGGGCGTCATAGGCGGGGTGCTGCACACTGAACTTACGCCTATTATGGGTATTCCTTCCATCGAGACCGGTGTCTTCGGAGGCATCCTGATCGGCGGCGTCGCCGCCATATTGTTTAACAGGTATTACAGAGTGAAGCTTCCGGCGTATCTGGGCTTTTTCGCCGGTAAGCGGCTTGTGCCTATCCTGACGGCCTTTGCCGCCATCGCCCTTGGCTGCGTGCTGAGCCTGGTGTGGCCGCCTATCGGCGCTGCCATTAAACACTTCTCCGCCTGGGCCTCAGCCGGGTCCCCGGCCACCGCTTTCGGCATCTATGGTATCGTGGAGAGGTTGCTCATTCCCTTCGGTCTGCACCACATCTGGAATGTTCCTTTCTTCTTTCAGGTGGGGGATTTTACGGATGCCGCCGGTAAGATAATTCACGGTGAAATACACAGATTTGTAGCCGGAGATCCCGCGGCGGGCAACCTGGCCGGCGGATATCTGTTCAAGATGTGGGGCCTGCCGGCCGCGGCCATGGCCATCTGGTACAACGCTAAACCGTCGCAGCGGGCGCGCATCGGCGGCATCATGGTGTCGGCCGCGCTGACCTCGTTCCTGACCGGGATAACCGAACCCATAGAGTTCTCCTTCATGTTCGTGGCGCCGGCGCTCTACGCCGTCCACGCCGTTATGTCCGGCGCGGCGTTTTCCCTGTGCGTGCTTCTGGGTATCAAACACGGCACCACGTTTTCGCACGGCCTGATCGACTATATCGTCCTCTTCCCCAAATCGATCCATGCGCTGTGGCTGATGGTCATAGGCCCGCTTTGGGGTATGATGTACTTCGGGGTGTTCAACTTCGCAATCCGGCGCTGGAACCTGGAAACCCCGGGACGCGAGCCTGACGCGGGGGCAGAAGACGTCCAAGCCAGACCTGTGCATGAATTCTCTCATCAACTTGCGCTCGCCTTCGGCGGTAAGAGCAACTTTAAGAGTCTTGACTCCTGCATAACGCGCCTGCGCGTTGAGGTGTACCACATCGCAAAAGTGAACAGCGAAAAACTCAAAGGTCTGGGGGCGGTAGGAGTGATGATTGTGGGAAACGGCGTGCAGGCTATTTTCGGGCCTCAGTCGGAGAACATGAAAACCGATCTTGAAGAATACCTCGCCTCAGCCGGACCGGAAGCTGAGTTGGACGGGGAACCGCAGATCGCGGCCCCGGCCCCGGTGCCAGCCGGTTTTGCTGCGCCAGAGCGGGATACTGAGGCGGCGGCAAAAGCCCGGGCCTGGATAACGGCTCTGGGCGGACCTGAGGCGATTCTCTCTGTAGAAGTGTGCGCGCGCACCCGCCTGCGTGTGGCGCTGGCCGGCAATAAGGCGCCTGATACCGCGGCGCTTAAAAAAGCCGGAGTTCAGGAAGTTATGACGCTTCCCGGCGGGATACACCACCTGCTAGTAGGCCTGAACGCTGATCAATACGGTGTGGAAATAAAAGCCCTGCTTGCCGAAGGCTGAAGCGTATATCGCCGGGGGGAGCCAGGCGTGTGTTCCGCGCGGTGAACTTTGCGTTTTTTTGGAGTTTATCGATTTAAAGGCAACTTTTATATAGGGAATATGGAAAAACTAAAAGCGGTAGAATCTCTTATCGTTCAGCAAAAAAAGGAATGGGGGGAGATCTTAACAGGCTTTGATACAAAGAACAAATATGCCGTTCTGGACCCTTCAACTCAGCAGTTGTATTGGGCCGCGGAGGAAAGTTCAGCTTTAGTCAGATTATTGCTTAAACAATTAAGACCTTTTGTTATTCACATCCTATCCCTGGATGGGAAAGCGGTCTTGAAAATCGTGAAACCATTCCGCTTTTACTTCCATGAGATGACCGTTTTTAAATCTGACGGTAAGTTCCTGGGGAGAATTAAGCGCGAGTTCTCCCTGTTGACGAAAAATCTCACTGTTGAGGACGCCCAGGGTGCTGCGCTGTATACCATCTGCGCGCATATCCTTCACCCTTGGACTTTTAAGATCTCGCAAAATAGTATTGAAGCGGGCGAGATAGTGAAAAAATGGAGTGGCTTAGGCAAAGAGGCTTTCACGGATGCGGATAATTTTGGCATCAGATTCCCCCAAGGGGCAAGTGAAGAGCAAAAAGCCGTGCTTCTCGGCGCCCTGTTCCTGATCGACATGGTCTACTTCGAAAGATAACAGGCCCCTGCGCGCAACTCCCGTATTTCAGTGCGCGGATTTTATGGCTAGTTTTTCGTTGTAGGCGTCAACGCTGAAAATGTTTTCAAGCGGCAGACGCGGCGGCCGGTCCGCTTCCATCTCCGCCTGCTGCGGCGTAAGTGAGCTCAGATCATCGCTTTTCTTTCCCACATTTATAAGCGCGATCACCATGTTCCCGTCCGGGATGCCGAGGGTGAGCCTCGCTTTTTCATTGTCAAAACCAGCTATGGGGTGAGCCACAAGTCCAAGTTCGGTGGCGCGTAACTGGATGGCCGAAACCGCCATACCCAGGTCAAAAAGAAAATACTCCCTTTCTTTTATCACGCAGTCGTTTTCTTTTTTGGCGAAGGCTGCGATTATCAATGAGGCGTTTTTCACCCAATCGTTGTTTTTGCTCAGGCATTGATGCACCTTCGCGAGCGATTCCTTTGACCTGACAAAAACTAATCTCCACGGCTGGTTATTGAAGCATGAGGCTGTCAGCTGTGCCGCGGTCGCAAGCTCCCGGATTATCCCGTCCGTTATCTCCACAGGACCGAAAGCCCTGTAAGAGCGTCGTTTTTCGATAGCTTCTTTCACATCCATAATAAACCTCCATGCCGATAATGATAACGGGCCGTTGGCCTCTAACCATATTACCATTTCTTGCTTCTAACGAAATTGTAGAGGGGGGATTCAGTTAATTTACCAGATCGCGGGGGCGCGGGGTGACTTTACTTTCGCGTAAGGCTTTCACCAGGCGAAGCCATTCCTTCGCGCTGATAACTGTGATTATGGCCACCAGTACAAGTATAAAAATCGTAAGTCCCGCGTTTATATACCCTTGCGTATCGTGGCGGGGCAGGTAGATATCAGTAATATTGATGATGGCGGCCGCCACTGTTGTAGGCAGCATGAAAAGAAACGGGACAAATGTTATCAAAGCGTAACGCGGGCCGGACCAATCAATTATAAATGTGGTGCCTATAGCGAGGGCGATGGTGGCAAGCAGCTGGTTGGCGACTCCAAACATCGGCCAGATGGTGCTGACATTACCGGTTAAAAGCATCCATCCCCACGCCGCGCTTACCATAAAGCTCGTTAAGATGACTCCGGGCCACCAGCCGGTTTCACCGAACGGGTGATACGCGTGCGCCAGGATCTCCTGAAGTATGTAGCGGGCTATGCGGGTGCCCGCGTCTATGGTGGTGAGAATAAAAAGCGCCTCGAACATGATCGCAAAGTGGTACCAGTATGCGAGCAAATGCCGCATGCCAGGCATGGAAGAAAATATCTGCGCCATGCCGACGGCCAAAGAGACCGCGCCGCCCGCCCGACCCTGCAGGACCTCTCCCACCGCCGCGCCCATCTGGGAAAGATTAACCGTATCTATCCCGAGCTTTTGAAATGCGGCAGGCGACAGGTTGATGGCGAAATAATCCCCCGGAGCAAGCGACGTCGCTGCGATCAGCGCCATCACCGAGACAACGCCTTCCATGAGCATCGCTCCATAACCGATAAATTTTATATCAGCTTCGCTGCCTATAAGTTTGGGCGTGGTTCCGGAACTTACCAGCGCATGAAATCCCGATATGGCTCCGCAGGCTATGGTGATACAGACATACGGCCACACCGCTCCCGGAATTATCGGCCCTCCGCCCGACACGAAACGGGAAAAAGCGGGGGCCTGGATAGTAGGCCCGACCCACACTATGCCTAAGGCAAGCAGGGCTATCGTCCCTATCTTCATGTATGAACTCAGATAGTCGCGCGGAGCAAGCAGAAGCCAAACAGGCAGGATGGAAGCCGCCGCGCCGTAGAGAGCCAGCATAACGCTCAGCTGCGGCCGTGAAAAATTAAACCAATGGGCAAAGCCGCTGCGGGCAAGCGGCTCGCCAAGAAACACGCATGCCAGCACCAGAGCGACTCCGATAGCTGAAGCTTCGCCTACGCGTCCGGGCCGCAGCTTCTCCATATAAAGCCCAATAAAAATCGCGATGGGTATGGTCATGCTGATAGTGAACATCGCCCATGACGACTCGGCAAGGGCGTTGACGACTACAAGCGCGAGCCCGGTAAGCGCTGTGATTATTATAAAGAGAACCGCCAGCGCCGTGGTCCATCCTGCCGTCTTCCCCAGCTCAAGGCGCGCGATTTCGGTGATCGAATGGCCGCCGTAACGTATCGAGGCGAAAAGTATTACAAGATCATGCACGGCTCCGCCAAGGACGCTGCCTACGAGGATCCAGATGAATCCAGGGAGATAGCCGAACTGCGCCGCCAGCACAGGGCCTACCAGCGGCCCCGCGCCGGAGATGGCGGCGAAGTGATGGCCGAAGAGTACCCAGCGGTTCATGGGTTTATAGTCGTAACCGTTATTCATGAAATGAGCGGGGGTTTCCCGCTCGGGATCAAATACGAGCACCTTGGCTATGATGAAGGCGGCGTAATAACGGTAGGCAAGTACGAATACCAGAATGGCGATTATCAGCAGTGTTATAGCGTTCATAGATGTTTTACGATGATTTACGCGACATCTTTATTGTATAAAAGTATACCTGACCTGATAAAGCGCGGCGCTCAGAATGCTCTTTATGAAGTGGCCTTTAATATCGCGGCGCTGTGCTTTTCGGGGGGCGGAGAATCTATAGAAGAACTGCAAGATCAATAATACCGGCGGCAACCTCGGCGGGTTTCAGCATATGCAGATTATGAGAGGATTCAACGGGAACGAAGATCCGGTTTTTCTTTACGGACGCAATATTTTTCACGTCGTTACGCCGGTTAGCGTAAAGTCCCTTCGCGGCAAAAATGAAAACGGCAGGCACATTGACCTTATCGTAAATATCAACTGACGGGTATATCTCCGCTGCGGGATCGGGATATCCGACCACAGCTATTTCCTCCATTGTGGGACGCCGCAGCCAGGTGTTTCCTGAACGGAGGAAGGATTTCCGCGTAAAATCCGAAATAAGCGCGGCAGGCATCCCGTCATTCATCCAGTCGCCGGCTGCCTTCGAGCAGATCTCGGCTACATATTCCTCCTTTTGGGCCTCGTCAGCTTTCCAGCCGTAACGGAACATTTCCCAAAGCTGTTCCTTTGGCAAATGCCAGGCTTTTGCCTCCTCCGGCGTCTTCCTGCCGTCAAGCACAAATCCGTCCAATATGGCTATGCCGGAACATTCACCGACTGAAGCCGCGTAAGCGGTTACCGCATAGCCGCCTGTGGAGTGGCCTACAAGCAAAGGTTTTTTAAGTCCCAAAGCCTCAGCCACAGGGCCGATATCCCGCCAGTATTGCTCCGGCGAGACAGAATTCTCCGGAGTCTGGCCATGGCCGCGCATATCAAAAGCCGTAAGATGGAATTTGTTCCTGAGCGACTCCGCCAGCGGGGCCCAAACCTCGAGATTATGCCCGGTACCGTGTATGAACAGGATATCTCTGCCGACGCCGCCGTAATTGCGGGTGGCAAAAATACCGGCAGATGTTTTGATAAGCAGATCGCTGTTTTCCGGCATAATTATGGTTCCTGCCCATTTAACTATACCAAACAAAAAAGATCCCGGCAAAACTGCCGAGGTCTTCGGAAAATTGGCTCCCCGGGTCTAACTTGGGGAGATAGAATCATCAAATGGCTGATCTTGATGTCCGTTTTGTCCGCTTTTTGGCCAGCAAAAAACATCAATTATAAGGTTTATCAAAATAGAAAATCTTCAAATTTCACAATGAGAATCAGCCGAATTAGCATCTAAATAAGCTGATGCAAGGATTGTCCGGTAAGGTATGGCCGGACATGGCCTTTTCTAGCTGTCCTGGCGCATTCTATTGTGCTGGCGCAAGGTAAAAATACCAAAAATAGCTTTTAAATGCGACAGTACGCTGTCGGCGTCATCTGCTAGACTTTTAATATGAAACCGAGAAATATGCCAAGTGTTCTTCTCCCGGAAACCATAGAGAAACGAATATTTTTTATTCGTGGCTACAAGGTTATGGTCGATCGGCATTTGGCTGAGCTATACGGCGTTTCCACAATGGTCCTTAATCAGGCAGTCAAACGGAACATCGAACGGTTCCCCGATGATTTTATGTTCCGGCTGACTAAGGCTGAACGGGATGAGGTTATCACAATTTGTGATAACCTCCGACCATTGAAATTCTCGCCTGGCCTGCCGAGCGTGTTTACAGAGAATGGCGTGGCAATGCTGTCGAGCGTACTCCGCAGTAAATGGGCAATTACGGTGAATATTCAAATTATGAGGACGTTCACCCGATTGCGGCAATTTGTTTCAACCCACAAAGAACTGGCGAGAAAAATCGAGGACCTGGAGCGCAACGTTCAGTCTCACGACCATAAGATCGAGGCCATTTTCGAAGCTATCCATGAATTGATGAATCCGCCAGAAAAACCACGTAAGTCTATAGGTTTTCGACAAGAGATTTGATTTATCAACTTACCCGGCACCTGTGGCGTTGGAGATTTTGCCGGATGCAAGATTCGCTCCAGCTTGCGCACTTATTTCACGGATTTTCTTTGCAAACCTAGGGTGAACCTGCTGGCCCATTTTATATAAAAGTTTTCCCATTGCTTCAAAACGTGCTTGGGGGATAGTGGACGCTGGTGACTAAATGCCTAATTACTAAAAATCTGCGAAGGAACGCATGAAATGGCCCTTATCGGGCTGGACTAGGATGTGCGCTACGCGCAGCGGATATAGTGTCCGTAGCAAACTCCCCGGGTAAGATTCGAACCAGCTCTTAAAACTTAGGAAGGAGGAATCATCTCTTTCCAATGAGGGATAATGTTTTTTTAGGCTGTGAGCCAGATTTTGTTTTCGGGGGACTTTGTCTGACA